>Ga0209130_1001507_pt1 | contig 15032 bp, 16 predicted proteins | sample AraplaMF_Cvi_mLB_FD_184264 | JGI IMG/M metagenome (GOLD analysis project Ga0209130, IMG submission 184264) | Arabidopsis root microbial communities from the University of North Carolina, USA - plate scrape MF_Cvi_mLB (SPAdes) (version 2) | ecosystem: Host-associated > Plants > Roots > Endosphere...
CGCCGGGCAGTCCGAGGTCGAGCAGCACGAGGTCGGCGGGGTCGGTTTCCATCAGCGCCGTGAGAGCCCGCCCCTCATGCACCTGGCTGACGCGGAAGCCATGCCCCTGCAGGTAGCCGGCCAGCAGTTCGGTGATGTCGGGTTCGTCGTCGAGAACCGCGATGTGGGGTGTGTTTTTCATGCGCTGGCGAGGAAATACAGCACGAATTTCCTGGGTGTTCCGGTCTGGGCTGAGCGTAGCACGCACGCTGTGCCGAGACATCCCATACCAGGGTACCAGGGCACCCTGCACGCTGCCCGCAGGCCTTATCCGCCGCGGTATCCGTCGCGTTCCCCGGCCCGCGCGGGCCTCCCGCCTCAGAGGCCCAGCCAGGCCCGAAGCGCCGCCCGGCTGCCCACGCCCGCGCGGCTGTAGGCGTTGCGCAGGTGCACCCGCACCGTGGCCGGAGACAGGCCGAGGCGAAGCCCGATGTCCTTGCCGGAATGCCCCATGCAGTACAGCCGCGCGATCTCGGCCTGCCTCGGGGTCAGCGCGGCGATGCCGTCGCGCGCCGGGCGGCGGTGCAGGGCGACGCGCAGGCCGCTTTCGTCCTGGCCGACCTCGATCGACCATCCGCCGGCCTCCAGCTGCCGCAACGCCGCCCGTTGGCCGGACAGCCATGCCCGCGGCAGGCGCGGAGAGGTCGCGCCCGCCAGGGCCGAGAGCGCCGGCCATGCGGCGCAGAAGGCGCGGTTGGCGAACAGCACCCAGCCGTCAGCGTCGGTGAGGGCCAGCGGCTGCGCTTCCTCGTCCAGGCCCTGCCGGGCATGCGCGTACAGGCGGTTCACCAGCAGCGATTCGCGGATCTGCGGCGTGAGCGCGGTCAGCGCGCGCGCATCGCGCTCGGTGTGCGCAGGCGAGCCGGGCCCGCGGTTGAGATACAGGTGCACGAAGGTCTCGCTGCCCTCGAAGGGAATCGCCACGCCCATCTGGTGGACGATGCCGTGGCTCGAGAGGAACTCGCGCCAGGCGGGCGGCGTCCGCTTCCAGCGCGGATCGTCGTCGTTGGCGAACGCGGCCTGCTCGGGCTGCGCGCGCATGGCGAAGGTGATGAAGTCCAGCTCGGCGCCGTTGATCCGGTTCCACTGCTCGCTCATCGCGGCCAGGTCATAGCCGATGCCCACCGAGGAGACGAAGCTGCGCGGATGCCAGGTGTTGATGGCGCCGTGGTCGGCGCGGAACTCGTCCAGCAGGCGGCGCAGCAGCTCGTGCTGGAAGCGTTCGCTGCCGGTGGTGCGGGCCAGGCGCAGCAGCGACAGCGGCTCGGTTCCGCCGGTGGGGCGGGTGGGGCGAGTGTCGGGATCGGAGGGTGGTGTCCGTGAGGGCATGGCACGCGGGTCGCGATCTGGGGCCGGGCAAAGGAGGGGGGCCGGCAAGGGCGCCGCAGGCTACCACAAAGCATGGTACGGGCCGGGCATGCAGCGCCTGCAGCATCGGCGGGGCGGCCTCCAGAGCCGCACGAGCGAGGAGAACACACCATGACGACCCGACCATCAACGCGCCTGTCGCCCACCGCGCAGCTTCTGTGCGCCCTGAGTCTTTGCGCCGTGCCCGCCGCGCAGGCCCAGGTGCTCAACCCCAACCTGTGTCCGGGCGGAACGCTCTACAGCAGCCGCGACGAGGGCGCCTATTCCGGCTTCAGCAGTGCGCGCGACGTGGTGCAGGCCGACTGCCAGAGCAACATCGCCGGCGGCGCCGAGTCGCAGGCCGGCATCGACCTGAGTTCGGGCAACACGGCCATCGGGCGCTCGGCCACGGCCTATGGCGGCAATGCGTCGGCCTACGGCATTCGTGCCCAGGCCGCCGGCAACGGCGCGACTGCCATGGGCCTGAGCAGCAACGCGAGCGCGAACTCGGCCACCGCGATCGGCTCCTTCACCGAGGCCAGCGCCGGTTCGGCGCTGGCGGTGGGCAACGTGGCCAAGGCCAGCGGCGAATCCTCGGTGGCCCTCGGCTACCGCAGTGCGGCCTCGGCCGTGGAGGCGGTCTCCGTCGGTGCGGACAGCGCGGCCAGCGGGGAGCGCGCCGTCGCGGTAGGCAACGACAGCGAGGCGATCGGCGCGCGTGCCAGCGCCCTGGGCGTGAACAGCAAGGCCCGCGAGGAGCGCAGCCTCGCCGTCGGCGCCGACAGCGACGCCGGCGGGTTCGCCAGCATGGCGCTTGGCTCGGCATCGCGCGCGTACGGCGACGGCGCCATGGCGCTGGGCTACGCCAGCTTCGCCAACGCAGCCGGAGCGATGGCGCTGGGCCGCAACGCGTGGGCCAGCGGCCAGAACTCGGTGGCCATCGGCGCCCAGAGCAGCGACGGCGGCCGCAGCAACGTGGTGTCCTTCGGCTCCACGGGCAACCAGCGCACGCTGACCAATGTCGCGGGCATCGAGGCCAGCGGCCAGGTCGATGCCGGCACGCTGTCCGTCGGCGGCGCCGCCGAGGTGGGCGGGCGGCTGGTCACGCTGGGCGGCATCGACAACCGGGGCGCAGGCATCCTCAATGCCGGGCGCATCGGCGGCGTCGTCGCCGGCGAGGTCAGCGCCACCTCGAGCGACGCGGTCAACGGCGCGCAGCTGTACGGCGTGCGCACCACCGCCGAGCAGGCGCTGACCCTGGCGACGACGCAGGGCGCGCAGGTGATCGACATGACCCAGCAGCTGCAGACGCACACGACGCAGATCCAGCAGCAGTCGGTGCAACTGCAGGCGGTGGTGAACGGTCAGCTCGGCGTGTGCACCGTGAACGGCGGGGCGCTGCGCTGCTCGGTGCCCGGGCAGGCGGCGGCCAGCGCCAGCGGCATGGGGGCGGTGGCGGTGGGCATCGGCGCCTCGGCGCAGGGCGACGGCGCCCAGGCCATCGGCCGCGATGCACAGGCGCTCCACGCGGGCTCGCTGGCGATCGGCGACGGCGCGCGGGCCCTGGCCGACCCGACCACGGCCATCGGCGCGGCCTCGCTGGCCAGCGGAGTCAACGCCGTGGCGCTGGGCGCGAACGCCCGGGCCGTGGCGCCGGAGTCGGTCGCGCTGGGGCAGGGCTCGGTGGCGGACCGTCCTTCCACGGTGAGCGTGGGCAGCGCGGCGGCGCCGCGCCAGATCGTCAACGTCGCACCCGGCACCCTGCCCACCGACGCGGTCAACCTCTCGCAGCTGGAGCGCACGAGCGCGCAGTTCGGCGCCCAGGTGCAGGCGGTGCGCGAGTTCGCGGCGCGCGGCGTCGCGCAGGCCATGGCCATGCCGTCGGTGCCGATGCTGCAGGCCGGCCGCCGATGGGTCGGCGCCGCGGCGGCCCACTACGCGGGGCAGAGCGCGCTGGGGGTGGGCTTCGCGTACCAGCTCGACAACAACTGGCAGGTGGGCGGCGGGCTCTCCGTCGCCACCGGCTCCGGCGCGCAGGTCGGGGGGCGGGTACAGGCCGGCTATCAGTGGTAGCCGGAGGGCGCATCCGGCTCCGGGGCTATCGGGTCCAGCGCCAGTCCTCGATCTCCGGCATGTCCTTGCCGTGGCGGGTGATGTAGGCCCGGTGCTCCAGCAGTCTGTCGCGCAGGTGCTGCTGCACGTGGCCGGCGCTGTCGCACAGGCCCGGTACGCGGGCGATCGCGTCGGCGGCGAGGTGGAAGCGGTCCAGCCGGTTGAGCACCGTCATGTCGAAGGGCGTGGTGGTGGTGCCTTCCTCGCAGTAGCCGTGCACGTGGAAGCCGGGATGGTTGCGCCGCTTGTAGATCAGCCGGTGGATCAGCGCCGGATACCCGTGGAACGCGAAGATCACGGGCCTGTCAGCGGTGAAGATGGCGTCGAAGTCCGCATCGGGCAGCCCGTGCGGGTGAGCGTCCGGAGACTGCAGCGCCATCAGGTCGACCACGTTCACCACGCGCACCTTCATCTGCGGCAGCTTCTCGCGCAGCAGGTCGACCGCCGCCATCGTCTCCAGCGTCGGCACGTCGCCGGCGCAGGCCATCACCACGTCGGGCGCGCCGCCTTCGTCGTTGCTCGCCCATTCCCAGATGCCCAGGCCGGTGGTGCAGTGGCGGGCGGCCGACTCGATGTCCAGCCACTGGGGCGCGGGCTGCTTGCCGGCCACGATGACGTTCACGTAGTCGCGGCTGCGCAGGCAGTGGTCGACCACCGACAGCAGGGTGTTGGCGTCGGGCGGCAGGTACACGCGCACCACTTCCGCCTTCTTGCTGGCGACGTGGTCGAGGAAGCCCGGGTCCTGGTGGCTGAAGCCGTTGTGGTCCTGGCGCCAGACGTGGCTGGTGAGCAGGTAGTTCAGCGACGCGATCGGCCGGCGCCAGCCGATGCCGCGCGTCACCTTGAGCCACTTGGCGTGCTGGTTGAACATCGAGTCGACGATGTGGATGAAGGCCTCGTAGCACGAGAAGAAGCCGTGCCGCCCCGTCAGCAGGTAGCCCTCGAGCCAGCCCTGGCAAAGGTGCTCGCTCAGCACCTCCATCACGCGGCCGTCGGGCGAGAGGTTCTCGTCGCCCGGCCACACCTGCGCGGCCGTGGTTCGCCCGGTCACCTCGAACAGGGCCGAGAGCCGGTTCGAGGCGGTCTCGTCCGGCCCCATCACGCGGAAGTTGCGCTCCCGTTCGCTGGCGCGCATGACCTCGCGCAGGAAGGTGCCAGCGACGCGCGTGGCTTCGGCGTCGGTCGCGCCCGGCGCCGCCACGGACACCGCGTGCGCGCGAAAGGGCGGCAGCGCCAGGTCCTTCAGCAGCAGCCCGCCGTTGGCGTGCGGATTGGCGCTCATGCGGCGATTGCCCCTGGGTGCGATCGCGGCGATCTCGGGGTGGAGCGCGCCGTCGGCGTCGAAAAGCTCTTCCGGACGATAGCTCAGCAGCCAGTGCTCCAGCAGTTCGATGTGCTGCGGCTTGGCCGAGAAGTCGGTGAGCGGCACCTGGTGCGCACGGAAGGTGCCCTCGATCTGCACGCCGTCCACGTGGCGCGGTCCGGTCCAGCCCTTGGGGGAGCGCAGCACGATCATCGGCCAGCGGGGGCGCACGCGGAAGCCGTTGGTACGGGCATTGGCCTGAATGGCGCGGATGCCGTCCAGCGCCGTGTCCAGCGCCGCCGCCATCTGCCTGTGCATGTCGGCGGGCTCGTCGCCCACCACGAAGTACGGTTCATGGCCGTAGCCGCGCAGCAGCTGCGTCAGCTCGTCCTCGCCGATGCGCGCCAGCACGGTCGGGCCGGCGATCTTGTAGCCGTTGAGATGCAGCACCGGCAGCACCGCGCCGTCGCGCTCGGGGTTCAGGAACTTGTTGGAGTGCCAGCTCGCCGCCAGTGCGCCGGTCTCGGCCTCGCCGTCGCCCACCACGCAGCAGGCGAGCAGCGAGGGGTTGTCGAACACGGCGCCGTACGCATGCAGCAGCGAGTAACCAAGTTCGCCGCCTTCGTGGATGGAGCCCGGCGTCTCGGGAGCCGCGTGGCTCGGAATGCCGCCCGGAAAGGAGAACTGGGTGAACAGCCGCCGCAGGCCCGCGGCGTCCCGCCCCACCTCCGGATAGACCTCGCTGTAGCTGCCTTCGAGCCATGTGTTGGCGACCACGCCCGGGCCGCCGTGGCCGGGGCCCGCGATGAAGATCGCGTCGAGGTCGCGCGCGTTGATGGCGCGGTTCATGTGCGCGTAGACGAAGTTGAGGCCGGGCGTCGTGCCCCAGTGCCCCAGCAGGCGCGGCTTGATGTGCTGGAGCGCGAGCTTCTCGTGCAGCAGCGGGTTGTCCATCAGGTAGATCTGGCCCACCGACAGGTAGTTGGCGGCGCGCCACCAGGCGTCGAGCAGCGCGAAGTCGTCCGGAGCTGGCGGTTCGGTGGAAGAAGAGGCCATGTCGAAGTTCCCGGGGAATGGATCGACGCTCCAGTATGGGCACGTGGGCGCGCATCGGGTTGATGTCGGTCAAACCCGTAACAACCGATACAGGAAGCGCGGCTTTGTGTTGCCTTGATCCCGCGCAAACCCGGCAAGGCCGCGCCGCGCCAGCATTCGTTTCAGGCCCTTCGGGCCAGGAGTACACGCCATGAGCACCGACTTCACCTTCCCGCTGGCGCTGTGCAAGGCCCAGTACGGCATCTGGCTGCACGCGCTTTCGATGTTCGAGACGATCGGATCGCGGGTGCTGCAGGACTGCATCGCGCTGACCCGCGCCGAGACGGATGCGGTCATGCGCGCCGAGGACTGGCCCGCGCTGGCCATGGCGCCGATGCAGGTGCTGCGGCCCCGGGGACCGGATCTCCCCGCGCATGTGCCTGCGGCGGCCGTCCACGAGGCCGCGCAGGCCCAGCCTTCGCGAAAGGCCGTGGTGAGCGAGGCCCTGCACACGCTGCACGGTGCCCTGGCCTGCGCGCCTTCCGCGCACCGGATGAACGCCGGCCGCAAGGCCGCCACGGCAAGGCGGCAGGCATGATGCTTTCGACCATCTCGGTGCACCTCGACCACACCGAGTGCTGCGAGGTCCGCACCCGCCTGGCAGCGCGGCTCGCAAGTCTGCACGGGAGCCATCTGATGGGCATCGTGCCCACCTGGGCCCCGGCCGGAACAGGCCCGGCTCCGCGTGGTTCAGGAGATATGGACCGCACGATCGCCGAGGCCTCGCTGCACCTGCGCAGGCGGGCCGAAACCGTCGCGCATGTGTTCCACAGCCGGATACGGCCTGCTGCGTCCTCCTGCGATGCACGGCTGGTGGACGGCGACCCGGTGCAGGCCGTGGTCCACCATGGCCGGGCCAGCGACCTGATCGTCGTCGGGCAGGCCGACGGGGCCGCGGCAGTGTGCGAGGCGGCGAACCGGCTGCCCGAGGACGTCATGCTGAATGCGGGGCGGCCGGTTCTCATCGTTCCGAGTGCGGTGCGCTGCGCCTCTGCGGACCTCGACAGGATCCTCGTGGCCTGGGACGGCAGCAGGGAAGCAGCCATGTCGCTGCGCGGCGCGATGCCGCTGCTGCGCAGTGCCACGCATGTCACGCTGCTGTCCCTGCGCAGGGAGCCCGCCGCAGCCTCGCCGCAGGCGCCCGACCCCGAGGACCTGAGCGGCTGGCTGCTGCGCCACGGCATCCAGGCCAGCGTGGAGCGCATGGTGACGCCGCTGCGCATAGCCGAAGCGCTGCTCGGCCGCGCCGAGGTGCTCGCCAGCGATCTGCTCGTGATGGGAGGCTACGGCCATGCCCGCGTGCAGCAGCAGTTGCTGGGCGGCGTGACCCGCGAAGTGCTGATGCGCTCGGGCGTCCCCCTGCTGATGGCGCACTGACACGGCGCCTTCGTTGCCTCGCGGAGCCGCCGGTGCGAGGCTCGGCCCTGTGTTCAGGCCGGATGCGCGCCGGCCGGGCCGGACTCCGGCGCCGTCTGCCGCGGCGGCAGCACGATGAGCCTGTTCAGCAGCGTCGTCAGTCCTTCGGTGCGGCGCGCGGCCCGTTCCACGGCGGCGCGCCGGGCCTCGTCGGCCACCTGGCCGCGCAAGGTAACGACGCCGTCCTTGACGCTCACGTCGACGTCGCAGCCGTTGACGGCGGGGTCCCAGTTGAGCTGGGCGAAGACGTCGTGCCTGAGTTGGATGTCGGGGTTCATGGTCGTTCTCTCCGGCGATCGGGCACGGGCGTCATTTTCCTTCGGTGCCCGCGGGACGGGCCTTGCGCTTCGCCGCTTCGAGCGTGCGCGCCGAGGCGTCGGCGACTGCCTTGGCGGCCGAGCGCATGGCTTCTTCAGCCTTGCCGAGCGCTTCGCGCGTGGCCTGCGCGGCCTTCTCGGCTTCTTCCTTGCCGGCCTGCGCGGACCGGTTCACCGATTCTTCCGCCCGGGCGAGGGCCTCCCTGGATGCCTGGGCAGCCTTGCTGCTTTCTTCCTGGGCCGCGCGCGCGGCGTCCTTGCCTTCATCGACCGCCTTGGCCGCCGATGTCGCGGTCTTTTCTTCCAGTCGCGTTGCCGCTTCGGCCGCCTTTCGCGCGGCCTGGCGGATGCCCTCGGCCAGGGCCCTCGATACCTTGCCGGCGGTGGCCTTGCTCTTGTCGGCGGCGGACTTGGCGGCATTCATGGCCTGGCGGGCGGCCTTTTCCGCGTCGCGCGCGGCCCGGCCGGCTTCCGCGCGCGTCGCGTCACCCGCTTTCTGCATCGCGCTCTCCGGCGGGCTGAGCTGTCCGGGCGCTGTGTAGTCGGCGGCGAATGCGCAGGCGCCGGCGGCGAGGGCCGCGGACGCCAGCAGGTTGCGCAGTGTGTCGGAGGTCATGCTTCTTCCTGTGGGTTGTTGTCGTGGAGATGTGTGTGGGGGGACGGCGCCTTCAGCCCGGCGTCGTCTTCGCGCGCACCAGCAATACGGGCACGGGGCTGCTGCGCGCCACGCGGTCGGCGTCGCTGCCGAGCGCCAGCCGGCTGAGGCCCCGCCGGCCGTGGGTTCCCATCACGATCAGGTCGCAGGCGGCCTTCGCGGCCTCTTCGGTCACGACCTCGGCGATCCGCTCCTGCGTGACTTCGCGCAGCACGGTCTCGGCCCCGACCCCGGCGGCCGTCGCCCTGGCCTGTGCGCGCGCGAGGATCGATTCGCCGTATTCGCGCGCCTTCTGCAGGCCGGCCTCGAAGCTGGAGACGCTCGACATCTCCATCAGCATCGGGAAGTCGTCGACCACGTGGAGCAGGCGCAGCCTGCTTCCGAGTTCGCCGGCCAGGCGGATTGCTTCCTGCAGGCCGCAGTCGGCCGTGGGGCTGCCATCCAGCGGAACCAGCACGTGCTTGTAGACGGACATGGGTTTCTCCTCGGGCCGTTTTCAACGAATGCCCGCCGCCGGCCCCGGCGCGACGGGCAGCCAGATTCTTCCGTCGCCCGCCCGGGCCGGGCTTGCGCCACATCAACATCGCCGCGGCGGTGGCGGCGGCTTGATGTGTGTCAAGCCGCCCGGCGCGCGCGCATGGAGACTGAAGCCGAACCGCCAACCGCCACCTACCGAACACGACCGGACGCCGCCATGTCTCCCCGAATCCTCGTTCCGCTGGACAGCAGCATCGCCTCGCTGCGAGGACTCGACGAAGCCATCCGCCTCGCGGTGCGCGACAACTGCGCGTTGCGGCTCGTGCACGTCGTGGAGGCCGCGAGATACGACGACGGCGGCGGCAGGCCTGCCGGCGCGGACCTGATCCCGTGGATGGAGCGGGCCGGCGCGCAGATCCTGCAGCTGGGACGGGCGCGGGCCGAAGCGGCCGGCATCCCGGCGCAGACGCTGCTCTTCACCGCGCGGACGGCGTGCGTCGCGGACATCGTCGTCGAGCAGGCCAGGGCCTGGGAGGCCGGGCTGATCGTGATCGGCACGAGCGGACGGCGCGAGGGCCTCGGGCAAGCCGTGCAGGCAGCCGGCGTGATTCCCGTGCGCCTGGTGGTGCACGGCGTGCAGGAGAGGGAGTCCGGCCCCGGGTCGGCGCACGAAGATGTCGCAGCTGCCGCCTGAGCCGCCGCGCCCCGCGTGGCCCGTGCGGCTGTGGGAGGCCGTGAGGCCCCGCATCGCCATTGCGCTTGCCGCCGTGGCCGTGATCGCGGCCGGTTCGTGGCTGGGTTCGCAGCTTCTGCTGGGGCCGAGCGTCGACGCGACGATGGTGGTGCGGCGCGACTTCGTGCAGTCGGTGGTTGCCAGCGGACACGTGGAGGCGCCGCATCGCGTGAACATCGGCGTGCAGGTCACGGGTGTCGTGAAGACCGTGCCCGTGGCGGAGGGCCAGCACGTGCGCGCGGGGCAGGTGCTGATCGAGCTCGAGAGCGCGGAATGGTCGGCCGCGCTCGCGCAGGCCGAGGCGGCCGTGTCGCAGGCGAGGGCACGGCTGAGGCAGCTGCGCGAGGTGCAGGCGCCGGTGGCGGCGCAGGCCGTGCGCCAGGCCGAGGTCAACCTGGACAACGCGCGTGCGCAGCTGCGCCGCAACACCGATCTGTTCCGCCAGGGCTTCGTCGGGCAGGCCGCGCTGGACGACCTGCGCAAGGCGGTGGATCTCGCCGAATCGCAGCTGCGCGCGAGCCGCAGGCAGCTCGAGAGCGCGAGCGACGGCGGCAGCGACCACGCGATGGCCGAGACCGCGCTGGCGCAGGCGGTGGCGGGCGCGGCCGTGGCGCGCTCCCGGCTGGTCTATGCGACCGTCGCCGCGCCGGTGGAGGGCACGCTGATCGACCGCGCGGTGGAGCCCGGCGACGTTGTGCAGCCCGGCAAGGCGCTGATGGTGCTGTCGCCGGCCGGCAAGACGCAGCTGGTGGTGCAGATCGACGAGAAGAACCTCCAGATGCTCGCGCCGGGCCAGAAGGCCATCGCCTCGGCCGACGCCTATCCCGGCCAGCGGATGGTGGCCGAGCTGGTCTACATCAATCCGGGCGTGGACGTGCAGCGCGGCTCGGTCGAGGTCAAGCTCGACGTTGCGCAGCCGCCGGCCTACCTGCGCCAGGACATGACGGTGTCGGTCGACATCCAGGTCGCGCAGCGGCAGCAGGCGGTGCTGGTGGCGTCCGATGCGCTGCGCGACGCCGACCTTGCCGCCGCCTGGGTGCTGAAGGTCGACGGCCGCCGTGCGCGGCGCCAGCCGGTGCGCCTGGGGCTTCGCGGCAATGGCTTCGCCGAGGTGCTCGACGGGCTGCGGCCGGGCGACCTGGTGCTGCCGGCGAAGACGCCCGGCATCGGGGACGGCTCCCGGCTGCGCGCCACGGCCGTCTCGCCTGCGGACCTGCGCCCGCCGTCGCCGTGAGGCCTTGAAGCCATGAAGCCATGAAGAGCCGCTGGCTGCCCTTCGAATGGATCGTGGCGATCCGCTTCCTGCGCGAGGGGCGGATGCAGACGCTTTTCATCGTGGCCGGCATCGCGATCGGGGTGGCGGTGATCGTGTTCATGTCGGCGCTGCTCGCCGGACTGCAATCCAACTTCATCCGCCGCGTGCTCACGGCGCAGTCGCACATCCAGCTGCTGCCGCCGAAGGAGGTGGCGCGCGCGCTCGGGGCGGCGGACGCGCTGGAAGACGCCGTGGTGCAGGCGCCGCTGCAAAGGCTCAAGTCGATCGACCAGTGGCAGTCGGTCGCGGCGCAGGTACGCGCCATGCCGGGCGTGGAGGTCGTCTCGCCCACGGCGAGCGGCTCCGCGCTTGCGATCCGGGGCGAAGCGAGCCGTGCCGTCTCTGTCAACGGCATCGATCCGGCGCAGTACTTCCTCATCGTGGCTTTGCCCGAGAAGATCGTGCGCGGCAGCACGCGCCTCACGCCGGGCGACATCCTGATCGGCACCGACCTGGCGAGCGACCTGGGCGTGGGCATCGGCGACAAGCTGCGGGTGTCGTCGGCCAGCGGCGGCGACCAGACGCTCATGGTGACCGGCCTCTTCGACCTTGGCAGCAAGCCCGCCAACCAGCGCACCACCTTCGTGGCACTGCGCACGGCACAGAGCCTGCTGGGCCTCGTGGGCGGCGTCTCCAGCCTCGAGGTGAAGGTGAGGGACATCTACGCCGCCGACGTGATCGCGCAGCGCATCACCGCGGGCACCGGCGTGGAGGCTGACAGCTGGATCGCCACCAACGCGCAGTTCTTCACGGCGGTGCAGGCGCAGAAGACTTCGAACACCACCATCCGCTTCTTCGTCGGCCTGTCGGTGGCCTTCGGCATCGCGAGCGTGCTGGTGGTGTCGGTCGTGCAGAAGTCGCGGGAGATCGGCATCCTGCGCGCGATGGGCATCTCGCGCGGCCAGGTGCTGCGGGTCTTCCTGCTGCAGGGCGGGCTTCTGGGGCTGCTCGGTTCCCTGGGCGGTGCGGGCATGGGCCTGGTGGCGCTGCTGCTGTGGCAGCGCTATGCACTCAACCCCGACGGCACGCCGCTTTTTCCGCTGGCCATCGAGCCGGGTCTTTTCGTGGCTTCGCTGCTGCTGGCCACGCTGACAGGGCTGGTGGCGGCGTTCGCGCCGGCGCTGCGAGCGGCGCGGCTCGACCCGGTGGAGGCGATCCGTGGCTGAGCCCGTCGTCAGCCTGCGCGACGTGCACAAGGCCTTCAACCTCGGGCTGCCGAACGAGACGCAGGTGCTGCACGGCATCGACCTCACGCTGGCGCGCGGCGAGTTCTGCGCCGTCATGGGGCCGTCGGGTTCGGGCAAGAGCACGCTGCTGAACATCGTCGGGCTGCTCGACCGGCCCACCAGCGGTTCGCTGCGCATCGGCGGCGAAGAGACGCGCCTGCTCGACGAGCGTTCGCTCACGCGGCTGCGCGGGCACAACATCGGCTTCATCTTCCAGTACCACAACCTGCTTGCCGGCTTCACCGCGCTGGAGAACGTGGCGATGCCCATGCTCGGTGATGCCGGCTTCTCCAGGGACGACATGGCGCAGCGCGCGACCGCGCTGCTGGAGAGCGTGGGCCTGGCGAAATGGCGCGACAGCATGGTCACCCAGCTCAGCGGCGGCCAGCAGCAGCGCGTGGCCGTGGCCCGCTCGCTGGCGATGGACCCGCCACTGCTGCTCGCGGACGAGCCCACGGGCAACCTCGACACCAGGTCGGCGGACGCCGTCTTCGAGCTTCTGAGAAAAGCCAACCGCGAGCGCGGCATGGCGGTGCTCTTCGTCACGCACAACCCCGAGCTGGCCGGACGCTGCGACCGCATCATCCAGGTGGTGGACGGCATGATCCGCGATTGATGCACGTCAATCCGGAGGCCGCGCGGATGCCCAGAATGGATGCGTGAAGAGCGGGCAGGCATCGATGTTGCAGACGCAGCCTTGCCCGGCAAGGAGCCATCCCGTGTACCGACGAATACTCGTTCCCATAGACGGCAGCCCGGCATCGGCCCAGGGCATCGAGGAAGCGATCCGCCTCGCCAGGCCGATGAGAAGCCGGGTGCGGCTGCTCCACGCCATCGACGATCTCTCGGTTTCGCGTGCCGGCTATGCCCACGACAGGTCGCAGCAGCTGCGCGAAGAAGCCTCGCGCATGCTCGCCCGCAGCGCCGAGCGAGTCCGTTCGGCCGGGGTCGAGGTCGACACCGTGCTCTACAACGAAACGGACGGCACCGTGGCCAGCCTCGTCGCGGACGAGGCGCGTGGCTGGCATGCCGACCTGATCATTGCCGGCACCCGAGGCCGGCGCGGCCTCGGGCAGCTGCTGCTCGGAAGCAGCACGGAGCGGATCGTGCGCGGCTCCAGTGTTCCCGTGCTGCTGGTGCATGCGGCCGTGGGCGAGCAGGCGACCGCCGGGTAGCGTCAGGACTGTCGACCGCGGCGCTCGATGAGTTCGAAGATGCCCATGCCCGCGAGCATCGCGAGCACGAAGACAAGGGCCTTGGCTTCGCCCATGCCCAGCGCGACGAGGCCCGGGCCGGGGCAGAGACCCGCGATGCCCCAGCCCACGCCGAAGACCACGCTGCCGACGACCAGGCGCCGGTCGATCTCGCGTGAGGATGGCAGGCGCATCGCCGCGCCCAGCAGGGACATGCTGCGCCGCCTTGCCGCCAGGAACGCGACCGACCCGACGGCGATGGCGCCCGCCATGACGAAGGCCAGGGACGGGTCCCAGTGGCCGGCGAGGTCCATGAAGCCGAGCACCTTGGCCGGATTGGCCATGCCCGAGACGATGAGGCCGAGCCCGAAGACGAGTCCGGAGAGCAGCGAGGCGAGGGCGATCATGGCGTTCTCCTCAGATGCCGAGCAGATGGCGCACCACGAACACCGTGGCGAAGCCCGCGCCCATGAACGATATGGTCGCCACGAACGAGCGCGGCGACAGGCGGGAGAGGCCGCAGACACCGTGGCCGCTGGTGCAGCCGGAGCCGTAGCGCGTGCCCAGGCCGACGAGCAGGCCGGCCAGCACCAGCGTGCCGTAGCCGGCATCGATCTGCGGGCGGGGCAGTACCGCGAAGAGCAGGTAGAGCGACGGCGCGCCCACGAGCCCAAGCAGGAAGGCGGCGCGCCAGCCGATGTCGCACTTCGAGGGCCTCAGCAGGCCCCCGAGCACGCCGCTGATGCCCGCGATGCGTCCGTTGAGCAGCACGAACATTGCCGCGGCGAGGCCGATGAGCGCGCCGCCTGCCAGCGCGGCGAGGGGCGTGAAGTGGTTCCAGTCGATGGACATCATTTCTCCGGGGGGCAGTAGAGGCGATAGAGCACGCGGAGGATCTCCATGAGCGCCGGGTCGGTCACGCTGTAGAAGATGTTCTTGCCTTCGCGGCGGGTGTCGACCACGCCTTCGTTGCGCAGCACGCCCAGTTGCTGCGACAGCGTGGGCTGGTGGATGCCGAGCGTTTCCTCGAGGTCGCTGACGCACATCTCGCCCTGCGAGAGCTGGCACAGCAGCAGCAGCCGGTCTTCATTGGCCAGCAGCTTGAGTGCCGTGACTGCCTTGCCAGCGGCACCGCGCAGCATTTGGGGATCGATGGCGAGGGAGGATTTCTTCACGGGACAGGTTGACGTTTTCGATTTCAATATTATATTTAAATATATATTGTTTGTCTCGGGAACCGCCATGACCTCACGCACCACGATCCAGGGCTTTTTCGATCCCGCCACGGGCACGGTGTCCTATGTGGTGTGGGAGCACGCGGGCAGGCACGCTGCGGTCATCGATCCGGTGCTCGACTACGACTTCAAGTCGGGCCACACCGGCACAGCCTCGGCCGACAGGCTGCTGGCCTACCTGCGCGAGCACGCGCTGCAGCTCGACTGGATCCTGGAGACGCACGCGCATGCCGACCACCTGTCCGGCGCGCGCCACGTGCAGCAGCATGCAGGCGGAAAGATCGCCATCGGCGAGAACATCCGCGTGGTCCAGTCGACCTTCGGCAAGCTCTTCAACTTCGAGCGCGCCTTCCTGCCCGACGGAAGCCAGTTCGACCACCTGTTCAGGGACGGCGAAGTCTTCAGCATCGGCGAAGTGGAAGTCACCGCCTTGCTGGTGCCTGGCCACACGCCCGCGGACATGGCCTACCTGGTCGATGGCGCCGTCTTCGTCGGCGACACGCTCTTCATGCCCGACCTCGGCAGCGCACGCGCCGACTTCCCCGGCGGCGACGCCCGCCAGCTCTACG
>Ga0209130_1001518_pt1 | contig 14933 bp, 12 predicted proteins | sample AraplaMF_Cvi_mLB_FD_184264 | JGI IMG/M metagenome (GOLD analysis project Ga0209130, IMG submission 184264) | Arabidopsis root microbial communities from the University of North Carolina, USA - plate scrape MF_Cvi_mLB (SPAdes) (version 2) | ecosystem: Host-associated > Plants > Roots > Endosphere...
GAAGGGCGAGATGAGCTTCACGCCCGCCTCGCCGCACGCTACCGCCTGCGCGAAGGAGAACAGGAGCGTGAGGTTGGTGTGGATGCCCTGGCCTTCCAGCACGCGCGCGGCCTGGATGCCTTCCCAGGTGGAGGCGACCTTGATGAGCAGGCGCTTCTGCGTGTCGATGCCCTCGGCGCGGTACAGGGCCACGATGCGCTGCGCGCGGGCGATGGTGGCGGCGGCGTCGAAGCTCAGGCGCGCGTCGACCTCGGTGGACACGCGGCCCGGGATGATGGAGAGGATCTCGCAGCCGAAGCGCACCAGCAGCCGATCGATGATCTCGTCCAGCGCCTCGCCGCGGTGCTTCTTCAGCACCTCGTCGACGAGCGGGCGGTAGTCGCTCTTCTGCACGGCCTTGAGGATCAGCGACGGGTTGGTGGTCGCGTCCTGGGGCTTGAAGGCATCGAGTTGACGGAAGTCGCCGGTATCAGCAACGACGGTGGTCCATTGGCGCAGGGCTTCGAGCTGGTTCATGCGGGCCATTATCCCGCCGGGAAACTACAGAACCTGTGCTCCGAGTCCGACGGCCGATACTCTGTGCCGCGGTTAGCTTCGAACACTCTGATACGAATGCATGGAGGTTCAAGCATGGCCAGAACACCCCCTCCCCGCCTGCCCGCCCCCCGCGGCCCCTCGAGCGGCACGCTCGCCGCCGCCTTCGCACTGGGCGGGGCCCTGGCGCTGGTGGCGATCCAGCGCTCCCGTGCCCTGCGCGCCGGCCCGCCTGCCGGCCCGGCGGACGGTGCGCCGCTGATGCGCGCGAACCTGCAGGTGGTCGCGCCGGTGGACCTCAAGCGCTACGAGGGCCTGTGGTACGAGCAGGCGCGCCTGCCCAACCGCTTCGAGAAGTCCTGCGAGGGCCCGGTGACCGCGCACTACGCGCTGCTGTCCGACGGCACCGTGCGGGTGCAGAACCGCTGCCAGCGCGAAGACGGGCGCACCGACGAGGCGCTGGGCATCGCCCGCCCGGTGCGCGTGCCGGGGCTGCCCGGCGCCGGCAGGCTGCAGGTGCGCTTCCTGCCGAATTGGCTGAGCTGGCTGCCCTTCGCCTGGGGCGACTACTGGATCCTCCGGCTGGACCGCGACTACCAGGTGTCCCTGGTCGGCACGCCGGACCGGCAGTACCTGTGGGTGCTCTCGCGCGCGCCGCATCTGGACGAGGCGGCCCTGGCCGCCGAGCTGGACTACGCGCGCTCGCTGGGTTTCGACGTCGACCGGGTGGTGCGCACCGTGACGCGCTGACGACAGCTCCGGCACCCCGTGCGCCCGGTCAAGAGGCGCAGCTGCAAGTGCCGTTAAAGTGGCGGGCTTGGCACGAATCCGGCTTCCCTGAGCCACACGGACACCTGCATGAGCTTCGACCTCGTTCTCTTCGGCGGCACCGGCGATCTCGCATGGCGAAAGCTCATGCCCGCCCTCTTCCAGGCCTTTCGCCACGGCAGCCTGCCCGAGGGTGGCCGCATCATCGGCGTGGCGCGCGACGACCTTTCGGATGACGCGTACCGCGAGCTGATCCAGTCGCGCTTCAAGGCAGTGGAAGGGGCCAAGCGCCCCACGCCGGAAGAGTTCAAGGAGTTCGCCTCCATGCTGCATTTCCTGCGCATGGACCTGTCCAAGCCGGCGGACTATGCCCGCCTGGCCGACCTGCTGCGCACGCGCAACGCCGACACCGTGGTCATGTACTTGGCCACCGCGCCGGCCCTGTTCACCTCGGTGGTGGAGCAGATCGCCGCCGCGGGCCTGAACACGCCGGCCACGCGCATGGTGCTCGAGAAGCCCCTGGGCCACGACCTCAAGAGCAACCGCAGCATCAACGACGCGGTGCAGAAGGTGCTGCACGAGAACCAGATCTTCCGCATCGACCACTACCTGGGCAAGCCCTCGGTGCAGAACCTGTTCGCGATGCGCTTCGGCAACGCGCTGTTCGAGCCGATCTGGCGGCGCGAGCACGTGGCCAACATCCAGATCACCATCGCCGAGGACCTGGGCGTGGAGAAGCGCGGCAGCTTCTACGACCAGACCGGCGCGCTGCGCGACATGGTGCAGAACCACGCGCTGCAGCTGGTGTGCGCGATCGGCATGGAGCCGCCCATCAACTCGCACGCCGATGCCATCCGCGACGAGAAGCTCAAGGTGCTGCGCTCTCTCAAGCCCTGGACGGCCGAGGAGATCGGCCTGCACGCGGTGCGCGGGCAGTACGGCACCGGCACGGCCTACGGCGAGCGCGTGGTGGGTTATCGCGAGGAGCCGGGCGTGGACCCCGAGAGCAAGACCGAGACCTTCGTCGCCCTGCGCACCGAGATCGCCAACTGGCGCTGGGCCGGCGTGCCGATCTACATCCGCACCGGCAAGCGCCTGGCCTCACGAGATGCGCGCATCGAGGTCAACTTCCGCCCGGCCCCGCACGCCATCTTCCGGGTGCCCGCCGGCAGCGCGAACAAGCTGGTGATCAACCTGCAGCCCAAGGACGGACTGGAACTGCACCTGCTCGCGCAGGGCCAGGACCAGCGCCGGCGCAACCACGGCGCGCGCGCTGCCTCCCCCCTGGCGCCCGTGCAGCTCGACCTGGACTTCGACAAGCGCTTCGGCTCCGAGCGCGTGGGCGCCTACGAGCGCCTGCTGCTGGACGTGATCGACGGGCGCCTGAATCTCTTCGTGCGCCGCGACGAGCAGGAGGAAGCCTGGCGTTGGGTCGAGCCCCTGCTGGACACCTGGGGCGCCGACGGCGGCCCGCGGACCTATGCGGCTGGCACCTGGGGGCCGAGCGCATCGAGCGCGATGATCGCCCGGGACGGCTTCGCCTGGGGCGAAGAGCAGTAGCGGCTCAGCGCAGGTAGCGCCCGCCCGGGCCGACCATCACCAGCTCGACGAAGCGCGAGCCGTGGTGGTTGGTCGGGCTGAAGTCCACCGTGTAGCCGCCCAGGTCGGCGTTGCGCATGCCTTCCATGGCTGCCACCAGCTTCTGCGGCGTGATGCCCCTGCCGGCGCGCCGCATGCCCTCGAGCAGAACCTGCAGGTTGACGTAGCCGAAGAAGTGGTCGTAGTCGGGCGTCAGCTCGGCCGCCTCCATGGCGGCGTGGTAGCTGCGGGTGAGCGGCGTGATCGGGCGGAAGGGATAAGGCACGATCTGCGCGATGGCCAGGCCCCGCGCCTCCTCGCCCAGCGCCTCGATGAGCTGGCGCGAGTTGGCGATGCTCACGCAGTAGATGGGCGCCGCGATCTTCTGCCGTGCGATCTTCACGAAGGGGATCAGCGACGGCCCGAAGGACATGAAGATGATGGCCTGCGGCTTGCCCGCGGCCAGCGTGGCCACCGCCGCGGCCGCATCGCTGCCGTTCACTTCCAGCGGCGCCTTGGCCACCAGGTTGGCGCCCTGCGCCTTGCAGGTCTGCTCCACCACCGGCGCCATCAGCTGGCCGAAGGGGCTGTTCTGGTAGACCAGCGCGATGTCGCCGCGATGCAGCGTCACGAGGTTGCGCACCATCTGCTCCACCTCGTCGCCATAGCTCGCCATGGTGGTGAAGAAGTAGGGGTTGTGCTTGGCGCGCAGCACCGGCGAGCCGGTGTAGACGCTCACCAGCGGCACCTTCTTCTCCACGATGATGGGCAATGCCGCGGCCACGCCGGCCGTGTTGGCGAAGCCGTAGAGCGCGGTCACTTCCTCGCGCTCGATCAGCTGGGTGACGTTGGCCGCCGTCTTCGTGGGGTCGTAGGCGTCGTCCAGCGTGACCAGGCGCACGTTGCGGCCACCCACGCCGCCCTTGCGGTTGAACTCCTTGATCGCCATGTCCTGCCCGCGCAGCACGGCCTGGAAGGTCGGCGCGAGCGGGCCCGTCAGGTGCGCGCTCTGGCCGATGACGATGTCGCCCGCCGGGGCCTTGGCCTCCGTGGCCGCTGCAGCGGCCGGCCTGGCCGCCTTGTCCTGCGCGAGCGCAGGCATGGCGATGCTGGCGGCGATGGCACTCATGAGCTTGCGGCGCGTAAGCGCCCGCTTCACTTCTTCTCGCATGGCTTGTCTCCTGGTTTGTCGTGGTGTCGCGATGCGGGCGCGATCTTGCGTTCGGCGCGAAGACGCGCCTTGTCCAGTCCGTGACACGGACGACCAGGAACACAGGCGTTGTGTGAATTGGTGCACGGGCCTGGCCCGCGCCGCGCGAGCGAAGCCGCTAGATGCGGCCTTCCTCCACCGCGTGGCAGGCCACGTGGATGCCACCGATGGACAGCAGCGCCGGCCGCTCGGCCTTGCAGCGCGCATTGGCATGCGGGCAGCGCGGATGGAAGCTGCAGCCGCTGGGCGGATTGAGCGGGTTGGGCACCTCGCCCTGCACCGGCGTGCGGGCGCGGCCCACGGCATGCATCTGCGGGATCGCGTCCAGCAGCATGCGCGTGTACGGATGGCGCGGCGCGCTGAAGAGGCTGGCCTTGTCGGCGATCTCCACCAGGCGCCCCAGGTACATCACGCCCACGGAATCGCTCACATGGCGCACCACCGCAAGGTTGTGCGAGATGAAGAGGTAGGTCAGGCCCCGCGCGCGCTGCAGGTCCTTCATGATGTTGAGCACCTGCGCCTGCACGCTCACGTCGAGCGCGGAGGTGGGCTCGTCGCACACCAGGAAATCCGGCGCCGTTGCAAGCGCCCGCGCGATGGAGATGCGCTGGCGCTGCCCGCCCGAGAACTGGTGCGGGTACTTCACCATGTCCAGCGGGCTCAGGCCCACCGACTTGAGCAGTTCGCCCACGCGCTCGCGCAGAGCCTGGCGCTCGGTCACCAGGCCGTGTTCCTGCAGCGGCTCGCCGATGATGGCCTCTACCGTCCAGCGCGGATTCAGGCTGGCATACGGATCCTGGAAGATCATCTGCACGCGCTTGCGCAGCGCGCGGCCGCGGCTGGAGGCGAAGGCCGCGTGGGCATCCTGCCCATCGAACTCGACATGGCCACGCGTGGGCGTGTACAGGCCCGTCAGCAGGCGCGCCACGGTGCTCTTGCCGCAGCCCGACTCGCCCACCAGCGCCAGCGTCTTGCCGCGCTCGATGGAAAAGCTCACGCCGTCCACCGCATGCAGCAGGGTGCGCGGCTGGCGCTCGATCACGCGGTTGAGCCAGGGCAGCGAAACGTCGAAGGTCTTGGCCAGGTCCTCGACCTGCACCAGCGGCCGGATGGCGACGGCGTCGGCGACGGCGCTCATGCGGCCACCTCCTTCACCGCATGGTCGTGCAGCCAGCAGGCGGCGCGCGTGGCACCGGCAGGCATCAGCTCGGGGCGCTCGACCGAGCAGCGGTCGAAGGCCCGCGGGCAGCGCGGGTGGTAGGCGCAGCCGCGGGGAATGGCGTTCAGGCGCGGCATGGCGCCGTCGATCTGGTTCAGGCGCTCGCGCTCTTCGCTCATGTCGGGAATGGCGGCCATCAGGCCCGCGGTGTAGGGGTGCGCGGCCGCGTGGATCACGTTGTGCACCGGGCCCATCTCGGCGATGCGGCCGGCGTACATCACCGCCACGCGGTCGCAGGTCTCGGCGATCACGCCCATGTCGTGCGTGATCAGCATCACCGCCGCGCCGCGCTCGCGGCACAGGCGCTTGAGCAGGCTGATGATCTGCGCCTGGATGGACACGTCCAGCGCGGTGGTGGGCTCGTCGGCCACGATGAGCGTGGGCTCGGCGGCAAGCGCCAGGGCGATCACCACGCGCTGGCGCATGCCGCCCGAGAACTGGTGCGGGTAGTGGTCGATGCGCTGCGCGGCGGCGGGAATGCCGGTGTCTTCCAGGAGACTGATGGCGCGGCGGCGCGCCTCGGCCTGCGTCACCGGCAGGTGCGCGCGGATCGTTTCTTCCAGCTGGCGGCCCACGGTGTAGAGCGGGTTCAGCGAGGTGAGCGGGTCCTGGAAGATGGCGCCGATGCGCTTGCCGCGGATGTGGCGCATCTGCTCGTGCGACAGCTTGTCGATGCGCTGGCCTTCGAGCAGGATCTCGCCGCCCGCCACGTGGGCCGGCGGCTCCAGCAGGCCGATGATGGCGGCGCCGGTGAGCGACTTGCCGGCACCGGATTCGCCCACCACGCCCAGCACCTCGCCGGGCTCGATGGAAAAGGAGATGTCGTCGAGCGCGCGCAGCGTGCCGCGGCGGCTGGGGATCTCGACGACGAGATTGCGGACTTCGAGCAGGGGCATGTCGTTCAGCGCAGTCGGGGGTTGAGCGCGTCGCGCAGCCAGTCGCCCAGCAGGTTCACACTCAGCGCGATCAGCACCAGCGTGATGCCCGGGAACACCGTCATCCACCATTCGCCCGAGAACAGGAACTGGTTGCCGTTGCTGATGAGCGTGCCCAGCGAGGGCGAGGTGGGCGGCACGCCCACGCCCAGGAAGGACAGCGTCGCCTCGGTGATGATGGCCGTAGCCACCTGGATGGTGGAGATCACGAATACCGGCCCGAGAACGTTGGGCAGCACGTGCTTGACCATGATGCGCATCGGCGAGACGCCGGTGACGCGCGCGGCCTGCACGTATTCCTTGTTGCGCTCCACCAGCGTGGAGCCGCGCACCGTCCGCGCGTAGTCCACCCACTTGGTGAGCGAAATGGCGAGGATCAGCACGCCGAAGGCCACGGTGGTGTGCGCGTCGGGAAAGAGCGCCCGGCCCACGCCGGCGATCAGCAGCGCCACCAGGATGGCCGGGAAGGACAGCATCACGTCGCACAGGCGCATGAGGAAGGCATCGACCCAGCCTCCGCGAAAGCCGGCGATGAGACCCAGCGTGACGCCCACCAGCATCGACAGGATCACCGAGGCCACGCCCACCACCAGCGAGATGCGCGCGCCGTACATGAGGGTGGAGACGATGTCGCGGCCCTGCTCGTCGGTGCCCAGCAGGTACTTGCGGCTGCCCTCGGGCATCCAGGCCGGCGGCAGGCGCGCGTCGGACAGCTCCAGCGTCGACAGGTCGTAGGGGTTGTGCGGCGCGATCCAGGGCGCGAACACCGCGCAGAAGAGGCAGATGGCGCCGACGATGGCCGCCGCGATGGCCACGGGCGAAGTGCGGAAGCTGTAGCCGATGTCGCTGTCGAGCCAGCGCGTGAGTTGCTTGATCATCAAGTGGGGAACCAGGGGCGATCTTCTCTTCGTGCAATGAACATGCCCGCCAGGCGCGAGGGCCTGCGGGCATGCGGGCCGCCCGTGGCGTCAGCCCGGGCGGCGGGTGGCGATCAGTCGCCCTTCACGCTCATCCACTTGAAGAACATGAAGTTGTCGGCCAGCTGCGTGAGCGTGACCTTCTTGCTCACGCCCCAGGCCAGCGACTGCTGGTGCAGCGGCAGGTGGCCCACGTCGTCCGCGTGGATCTTGAAGACTTCCTTGATCATCGCGTCGCGCTTGGTCTTGTCGGTTTCCGACTGGATCTGCTTGGTGAGCTCGTCCACCTTCGGGTTGCTGTAGGAACCCAGGTTGAACTGGCCGGTGCCCGAGGGGTCGGGCGTGGCCATCAGCGCGTTGAGCGCGTTGTGGGCGTCGTAGGTGGACGGCGTCCAGCCCAGCAGGTAGAAGCTGGTGTCGCGGCGCAGGATCTTGGGGAAGTAGGTGCCCTTGGTCTCGGTCACCAGGTTGACCTTCACGTTGATCTTGGCCAGGCCCGCGGCCACGGCCTGGCAGATCTGCGCGTCGTTCACGTAGCGGTCGTTCGGGCAGTTCATCGACACCTCGAAGCCCTGCGGATAGCCGGCATCGGCCAGCAGCTTCTTCGCGGCTTCGGTGTCGAAGGGCAGGCGCTTGTCCTGCGCCTCGCTGAAGCCGGTGATGCCGGGGCCCACCATCAGCGCGGTCGGGCGCGAGGCGCCGCGCATCACGGTGCGCTTGATGCCCTCGATGTCGATGGACTGGTAGAAGGCCTGGCGAACGCGCTTGTCCTTGAAGGGGTTCTTGCCCTTCACGCTGGAGTACAGCAGCTCGTCGCGCTTCTGGTCCATGCCCAGGAAGATGGTGCGAAGCTCGGGGCCGACGATCACCTTGGCATTGGGGCTCGCGTTGACGCGGGCCACGTCCTGCACGGGCACCGGCTCCATCACGTCCACTTCGCCCGAGAGCAGGGCGGCCACGCGGGTGGACGGGTTGCCGATCTTGGTGAAGATGACTTCCTGCACGTTGCCGTCGATCTTGCCCCAGTAGTTGCCGTTGCGAACGAAGGTGGTGCGCACGTCGGGCTGACGCTCGCGCACGCGGTACGGGCCGGTGCCGTTGGCCTTGAAGGAGGCCGTGTTCTCGATGCCCTTGCGGCGGTCCACCGGCTTGGTGGCGTTGTTCGCCTCGCACCACTTCTTGCTCATGATCGCCACTTGCGAGAGCACGTCGGGCAGGATGGGGAACGGCGCCTTGGTCTCGATGTCGATGGCGTAGTCGTTGACCTTGCGCGTTTCCTTGATGTCGTTGGTGTAGCTGTTCATGTCCGAGCCTTCGCCGCCGGCGCGGGCGAGGCTGAACAGCACGTCATCGGCGGTGAAGGGGGTGCCGTCGTGGAAGGTCACGCCCTTGCGCAGCTCGAAGCGCCACACGGTGGGGCTGGTCTGCTTCCAGCTGGTGGCCAGCAGCGGCGCCAGGCTCAGGTCCTTGTTTCGGCCGGTGAGCGTCTCGTAGACGTTCTGCGTCACGCTCAGCTGCAGCGACTCGTTGAGCGAATGCGGATCCAGCGAGAGCGCATCGCCCTGGTTGGCGATCCGGATGGTCTGCGCACCGGCCAGGGCCGACACGAGGGCCAGCGCGGACGCCGCAATGATCTGTCGCTTGAAACGCATGGTTAACTCCTAGAAGTCAAGATTGATTAATGTGCGGCGGATGATGCGTGCATTTTTGGTGCCTGAGCCTTGGCGTTTTCCATTGGACGCGGCTCGGCCAGCGGCAGGCCCTGCTCGACCAGGCTGGCATGCATGGCGGCGCCCAGCGGCAGGATCTCGTCGTTGAAGTCGTAGCGGCTGTTGTGCAGGAAGGCGCCGTCCTTCACGCCCTGGCCGATGCGCAGGTAGGCGCCCGGCTTCTTCTGCAGCATGAAGGAGAAGTCCTCGGCGCCCATGCTGGGCTCCATGTTGCGCTCGACGTTGCGTGCGCCGACCAGGGCCTGCGCCACGTCGCCGGCGAAGAGAGCCTCGGCGGGGGTGTTGATGGTGGCGGGATAGATGCGCTCGAACTTCACCGTGGCGCTGGCACCGAAGCCGGCGGCCACCGAGCCGCACAGTTCGACCAGGCGCCGCTCCACCTCGGCCTGCACCTTGGCACTGAAAGTGCGCACCGTGCCCACCAGCGTGGCGCGGCCGGGCACCACGCTCATCGCGCCGAGGTCGCCAGCCTGCACGGCGCAGATGCTGATCACCGCCGTGTCGATGGGGCGCACGTTGCGCGAGACGATGGTCTGGATGGCGGTGATGAGGTGCGCCGAGACCACCACCGGATCGACCGTGAGGTAGGCATGCGCGCCATGGCCGCCCTTGCCCACCACCTCGATGGTGATGCGGTCGGCCGCGGCCATCATCGGGCCGGAGTTGATGCCCACCGTGCCCGGCGCCATGCCGGGCCAGTTGTGCATCGCGTAGACCGATTCGACCGGAAAGCGGTCGAAGAGGCCGTCCTCGATCATCACGCGCGCGCCGGCAAAGCCTTCCTCGCCGGGCTGGAATATCAGCACGGCGGTGCCGTCGAAGTTGCGGGTCTCGGCCAGGTAGCGCGCCGCGCCCACCAGCATGGCGGTGTGGCCGTCGTGGCCGCAGCCGTGCATGAGGCCGCTCTTGCCCGAACGCCAGGCGAAGTCGTTGTCCTCGTGCATGGGCAGCGCGTCCATGTCGGCGCGCAGGCCGATCATGCGGCCGCTGGCCGTGGAACGGCCGCGGACGACCGCCACCACGCCGGTCCTGCCGATGCCGGTGTGGATCTCGTCCACGCCGCAGGCCTTGAGCGATTCCTGCACGCGGGCGGCGGTGTAGACCTCCTCGAAGCCCAGTTCGGGGTGGGCGTGCAGGTCGCGGCGCAGCGCGGCAATTTCAGGATGGAAGCGGGCGATGTGGGCAAAGGCGCGGCCGGAGGCCTGGTAGCGGTGGGAACTCATTGTGTTATTCAATGGCCTCCCCGCACCGAGACACGCAGGCGGGGATCAACGGCGAAGTACAGCAGGTCGACGATCAGGTTGATGGTGACGAAAATCAGCGCAATGAGGCACAGGTAAGCCGCCATGACCGGAATATCGGCATAGGTCACGGCCTGGATGAACAGCAGGCCCATGCCCGGCCATTGAAATACGCTCTCAGTAATGATTGCGAATGCAATGAGCGAACCCAATTGCAGGCCGGTGATGGTGATGACCGGCACCAGCGTATTGCGCAGCGCGTGGCCGAAATGGATGGCACGGTCGGACAACCCACGTGCCCGCGCGAACTTGATGTAGTCGGTGCGCAGCACTTCCAGCATCTCCGAGCGCACCAGCCGCATGATCAGCGTGAGCTGGAAGATCGCCAGCGTGATGGCGGGCAGCACCATGTGCACCCAGCCGTCGCGTGTCAGGAGGCCGGTGGTCCAGCCCCACAGGTTGACCGTGTCGCCGCGGCCGAAGCTGGGCAACCAGCCCAGCCACACCGAGAACACCAGGATCAGCAGGATGCCGATGAGGAAGGTCGGCAGGGACACGCCCAGCAGGGACAGCGCCATGAGCGTCTGGCTCATGAAGCTGCCGCGGCGCAGCGCCGCGTAGACACCCATCGGCAGGCCGATCACCAGCGCCAGGACGGCCGCCACGATGGACAGTTCCAGCGTGGCCGGCAGGCGCTCAAGGATCAAGCGTGAGACCTTTGCGCCCTGGCGCAGGCTGAGGCCGAACTCACCCTGCGCAGCATTGATCAGGAAGTGCCAGAACTGCACGAAGAAGGGACGGTCGAGCCCCAGATCGGCGCGCAGTTGGCGGATCTGCTCCGGCTTGGCATCCTGGCCCAGCAGGAACACCACCGGGTCGCCGACGTACTGGAACAGAAGGAAGGCCACGAAGGCCACGACCACCATCACGATGATAGCCTGGACCAGGCGGCGAAGAACGAAAGCAAGCATCGTTTCGGTTTGTATCTATCTTGTTGCCGGAGAGCAAGCCATATGCCCGGTCACCTCTCGGGCATGGGGGCCGGCGCGGCAATGAAAAAAGCCACACGACTTGCATCGTGTGGCTTCGATCGTTTGATCCTGGCTGGCACTAGGCCAGCGTGGGATTAGAACGAGTGACGGATACCGAAGTCGTAGCCCATCGACTTCTCGATGGCGCCACCGGGCGACGAGCCACCGGTGATGACGGCCAGAGCAGCACCAGCGGGGGTGTTGTTGTCCTTGTTCTTCACGTAGGCAGCGGTTGCGTACAGGGCGGTGCGCTTCGACAGGTTGTGCACGTAGCCGATGGCGAACTTCTGAGCGCTCGGATCATCAGCAGCGTTGTTGCCCAGGTCGTAGTCGGTGTACGAGTACGACACGCGGATCAGGCCCGGGCCGACCGGCACGGTAGCGCCGATCAGGTAGCCCTTGCTCGAAGCGTCGATGTTCGGGGCGGTACCGGTCGTGGGGAACAGAACGTCCGAGGTCACGTCGGTCTGGTTGTACTCACCCATCAGCTTCAGGAAACCGAAGTCCCACGAAGCGCCCAGGTTGCCGATCTTGCTTTCAGCACGGCCACCGCCTTGGAAGTTGCGGGTGATCACGTTTTCGCCGTAAGCGATCGCGACGTCCAGCGGGCCATTGGCGTAGCCGAAGCGGCCACCAACGTAACGACCGTCGAAGGTCAGAGCCGTCGTAGCGGGCGTGGCGCCAGCAGGATCGTACTCGACGCGCTCGGGCAGGCCGTACATGAACTGACCGTAGAAGCCACCCAGGTTAGCCGGCAGGAAGTAGCCGACGGTGTTGTTGGCGCGAACGTAGTTGCTGTTGTTGGCCAGGCCCAGAGCGTTGCCCAGGAGCGTGCCGCCGCCGGTCGTGGAGACGGCGTTGGTGCCGACGCCGTTGGTGCCGAACGGATCGAAGACGGTGTCGTTCCAGAAGGTCGGGACATAGTCGCGGCCCAGACGGACTTCACCGAAGCGACCCGACAGGCTCACCGTCGAACGACGGTTGAACAGCTGGCTGGCGCCGTTGGCAGACAGGGGACCAGCGCCTGCGGTGCCGGTGTCGTTGCCCAGAGCAGCTTCGAGCCAGAAGCTAGCTGCCAGGCCGCCGCCCAGGTCTTCCGTACCACGGAAGCCGATACGGCTCGAGTTGTAACCCGAGTTCGACAGGTCGGTACGGGTGGCCTTCGTGCCAGCGTAGTTCTCGTTCGAGTAGTAGCTGATGCCGGCGTCAACGATACCGAACAGCGTGACGGACGACTGTGCCGAGGCGGCACCGGCGGCAGCCAGAGCAGCCAGAGCAACTAGAGATTTTTTCATTGCAAGTTTCTCCAAGGTTAAACATAGGGCTCCGGTGCAGAGGGCTCACACTGTGACTGGCACTTAGTGCTCCCACCGGACCCCGGGCCAACCTCCTTTTGGGAAGTTGACGCTATTGCACCAGAGCAACTGGGCAAGGGCAAAAGAATTCAGCCGAAATATCTATGCGGGGAGCCGTTTCGTTGCAGTGGTGCAACAGAGAAACAGAGCCCCTCCTTGCCACGATGTGAAACCCAGGACCCCTCCACGGACCAGCGAGCGCGATTGGAGTCCAATTGGGTGATGACACAGCCGATCGATTCCTATATTGCGCTGGCCGATGATGCCCTGCGCACCATCTTTGCCCATCCGGCAGCTAGCCGGCCGACGCCCAGGCCGGCGCTTCCCGACGGGCCGATGACCGAGGCCCAGCGGCGCGAATCCGGCGCGCTCATGCGGGTGAATCATGTGGGGGAGGTCTGCGCCCAGGCCCTGTATGCCGCCCAGGCCGCGGCCACCCGGGACCCTGTGCTGCAAGAGCATTTCCTGGAAGCATCGCGCGAGGAAACCGACCACCTGGCCTGGACCCGGCATCGGCTCAAGGAGCTCGGCGCCCGCCCCTCGCTGCTCAATCCGCTGTGGTTCGCCGGCGCCTTCGGACTGGGGCTGGTTGCCGGGCGCCTGGGCGACCCGCTGAGCCTCGCCTTCGTGGCAGAGACCGAGCGGCAGGTGGAGGCGCACCTGGACGGCCACCTGGACCGGCTGCCGCCTTCCGATCACGCCTCCCGCGCGATCGTCACCCAGATGAAGCTCGACGAGGCCCGCCACGCGGCCCAGGCCGTCGATGCAGGCGCCAGCGAGCTCCCCCCGCCTGCCAAGGCAATGATGCGGATCGCCGCCCGGGTCATGACGACGGTCGCGCACCGCATCTAGCCGACTACAGCATTGATCAGGCCTCGATCAGCTCGTAACTCGTCGTGATTTCCGCCGTCTTGGCCAGCATGATGGTGGCCGAGCAGTACGTTTCGTGGCTCAGATGGATGGCGCGCTCCACCGCGCTGGCAGGGATGCCCTTGCCGGCCACCGTGAAGTGCAGGTGGATCTTGGTGAAGACCTTCGGGTCCTTGTCGGCCCGCTCGCTGGTCACCTTGACGCTGCAGCGCTCCACCTGATGGCGCCCACGCTTGAGGATCAGCACCACGTCGTAGGCCGTGCAGCCGCCCGCGCCCGCCAGCACGGTCTCCATGGGCCGGGGGGCGAGATTGCGGCCACCGTTCTCCGGCCGGGCCGCATCGGGCGCGCCGTCCATCACCAGGACGTGGCCGCTGCCGGTCTCGGCCACGAATCCCATGGGTGAATTGGTACCCGCGCCGCCGGTCCAGCTGACTGTGCATTCCATCCGTGATCCTTGTGGCAAAAAAATCAAACGACTTGTTGCATCGCAACAGGCTAAGGGTATACTCTATTTCATCGCACGTTTGGACGTGCCCAAGTTGTCTCCTCCACCCTCCCAATTGGTGGATTTAGCCCCGAGCCGCAAGGCTTGGGGCTTTTTTCTTTCCGGCGCGCCGCCTGCCAGGCCCCTTGGTGGCGCGCTCGTATCATGGCGGGCTCCCATCATGAACACCTCCCCAGTCCCCCCGATGTCCGCATCCGCGAAGGGTGCCGCAGGCCTCACGCCCGCCGACTACCTCAAGAAGATCCTCACCGCCCGCGTCTACGACGTGGCGGTCGAAACGCCGCTGGAGCCGGCGCGCGCCCTGAGCGCGCGGCTGGGCAACACGGTCCTGCTCAAGCGCGAGGACCAGCAACCGGTGTTCAGCTTCAAGCTGCGCGGCGCCTTCAACAAGATGGCGCACCTCACGCCCGAGCAACTGTCCCGCGGCGTGATCTGCGCCTCGGCCGGCAACCATGCCCAGGGCGTCGCGCTCGGCGCGCACAAGCTGGGCGCGCGTGCAGTGGTGGTGATGCCCGTGACCACGCCGCAGCTCAAGATCGATGCCGTGCGCGCGCTGGGTGGCGAGGTGCACCTGCACGGCGACAGCTACTCCGACGCCTACGGCCACGCCGTGGAGCTGGAGCGGCAGCAAGGCCTCACCTTCGTGCATCCCTTCGACGACCCGGACGTCATTGCAGGGCAGGGCACCATCGCCATGGAGATCCTGCGCCAGCACCAGGGCCCGCTGGATGCGGTCTTCGTCGCCATCGGCGGCGGCGGCCTGATCTCGGGCGTGGCCAACTACATCAAGGCGCTGCGGCCGGAGATCCGCGTGATCGGCGTGCAGATGAACGACTCCGACGCGATGATCCAGTCGGTGGCCGCGCACGAGCGCGTCACGCTGCCCGACGTGGGCCTTTTCTCCGATGGCACCGCCGTCAAGCTGGTGGGCGAGGAAACCTTCCGCGTGAGCAGCGAGCTGGTGGACGAGTTCATCGCGGTGGACACCGATGCGGTGTGCGCCGCCATCAAGGACATCTTCATCGACACGCGCAGCA
>Ga0209130_1001529_pt1 | contig 14817 bp, 12 predicted proteins | sample AraplaMF_Cvi_mLB_FD_184264 | JGI IMG/M metagenome (GOLD analysis project Ga0209130, IMG submission 184264) | Arabidopsis root microbial communities from the University of North Carolina, USA - plate scrape MF_Cvi_mLB (SPAdes) (version 2) | ecosystem: Host-associated > Plants > Roots > Endosphere...
GCTCAGCATGCACTGGCGGTCGATCTCTTCCTTGAAGACGCGGTCGCGGCATTGCATATTGGCCAGCGCGTTGCGCTGGTTCTCTGCATTCACCACGGCCAGCACGAGCCAGAACACCAGCCCGGACAACAGGACCACCAGGGTCCAGGCCAGGTGATTGACCCAGGTGCGCGGCACCAGGCCGGCCTCGTCAGGGGCCGACTCCCGGAATGCACGCATGACGCCTTCTTCACGTTGATCCATGTCTTACTTCTTGGTTGCTGCAGCCTTGGCTACCAGGTAGTCTGCCACTGCCAGCGCAGCTGCCTGCGACTGCTCTTCCGGCTGGCCTGGGCGGCCGGCCATCGATGGGGAAGTCACATAACGGCCATCAATCACCAGGGTTGGCGCACTGTCCACCTTGTATTGGGCGATGATGCTCTCCATACGCTTCATTTTAGACTCGACGCTGAAGGATTTGTAGACGCTTTCGTACTTGGCCTTGTCGACGCCGGCGCTGACCACCACGGCGGTCACGTCTTCTTCACGCATCAGGCGCTTGTGCTCAACGTGGATGGCATTGAACAGCTTCTGGCTGGCGACATCAGGGGTGCCCATGGCTTCCAGGGTCACGTAAGCACGTGCCAGCGGATCTTTTTCATTGCGGGCAAAGTGGATGCGGCGGAAGTGGACCTTGTCGGCGTTCTGCTTGACCCAGGCCGACATGCGCGGTTCGAGCGCGTTGCAGTGCGGGCAAGTGAACATGAAGAATTCGACCACCTCGACTTTTTTGCCCTGCGCTTCGGTACGCACCGGGGTATCGAGGGTCTTCCAGTCAACGCCCTCTTTCGGCTCGGCGGCATAGGCGCCGGCAGCGGTGAACATCAGGGCGGCAGAAGCAATCAGCAGTCGCAGCAAACGCATGGTCATCCTTACAGGTAAATGGTAAACGCCGCGAGATTACCATTTTTTGCGTGCTGTGATCAGCCCCGCGGGCCAAATTGGCGCCAACGGGGCGGATTTAAGCTTCGTTTAAGCGCTTAGAAGTCGTAGCGCGCCGAAACTTTCAGTTGGCGGCCATTGTTCGGGTAGATACCGCCGCGGCAGCTGAAGGCCTGGCTGTAGTGCTCCTTGTCGAACAGGTTAAGCGCGGTCACGGCCAGCTCCCACGGGCCGAACTTGCGCGCGTAGCGGCCATCGACCACCGTGTAGGCCGGCATGCGCGCGTCGCAAGTGTTGTCGAAGTCGCTGCCGTAGCGCTGCTGGCCGACGCGCTGCACGCCGATGTCGGCGCTCTGGCCATCGGAAGGCAGCCAGGCCAGGCGCACCGTCAGGATGCTCTTCGGTACCAGCGCCAGCTCGCGGCCGGCGTTAGGGCCGGAGCGGAATTTGGCGTCCACTTGCTGGAAGTGGCCCTGCACCTGCCATTCCGGCGCGAAGCGGTAGCTGCCATCGAGCTCGAAGCCCTTGCGCTGGGTCGGCGCCAGGTTGGTGTTGACGAAGATGGTCGGGTCGAAATAAATCTCGTTGTCCAGGTTGTGGCGGAAGACGCGCGCATCGAGCTTGGCGGCGCCGGCGGCGTAGCCCAGGCCGATCTCGGCGTCATGCGACAGCTGGGTTTCCAGCGGCTTGTTGGGCACAGGGGTGTAGGCGTTGTCGTCGACGTTGGCAACGCGGTAGCTCTGGCCGGCCTTGGCCCAGGCGGTCAGGCCCGGCGCGGCCAGCATGCTGCCCTGCACTTCCCAGGCGTTCTGCGCCTGCTTGCTGCTGTAGTTGGCGCTGTACGGGGTTGGGTCGACCGAATCCTTGTCGAACAGCTCGCGGCGCACACCGGCCGCCAGGCGGAATTGCTGCGCGCCGGCGAACTTCACTTCGTCGCGCAGGTAGAAGGCCTTGCTGCGCTGGTCGACATCGGCTGCCGAGAAGAAGGCGTGGGTCACGCGGTTCCAGCGGCCGAAGTCCAGGCCGGCCACCAATTCGTTCAGCAGGCCATCAAACTGGGCCAGGTGGCGCACGCGCGGCGAGAACTGGGTTTGCTTGCTGTCGTAGGCCGACTTGAAACCGCTGTAAATCCCTTCGGACTCTTTCTTGCGGTGCGACAGTTCGGCTGCCAGGTCGAAGGCGCCGATCTTGTGCTCCCAGGCGGCGGTGTAGCGGTCGCTATCGAGCTTGCCGAAATCGTTCGGGGTCAAGGTTTGGCGCGGGTTGAGCAGGAACTGCTGCTCGGTCAGGCCGCCGGCAAAGCGCTGGTCCTGACGCGCGATATCCGCACGCAGCGAGAAGCGGCCAACGCCGGTATTGAATTGCACGCCGCCGTTAAAGCGCGACTGCTTGAAATCGTTGTTGTCGCGGTAGTTGTCGGTGCGCTGGTGGCCTGCCGACACATCGTAGGCGACATCGTCAAGGCCTTGCGCCAGGCTGGCACGCACTTCCCCGCTCTGGAACTGGCCCAGTTCAGTGAAGACGTTGCCGCTGCGCTCACCGGCTTGCGGGCGCTTGGTGGTGATGCGGATCACGCCGCCGGTCGCACCCTCGCCGTACAGCACGCTGGCGCCGCCGCGCATGATGTCGATGCTTTCCACGCGGTCGATCGGGATGGTGGACAGCGTCGCAGCCAGCTGCTCATTCTCGTTCATGCGCACGCCGTCCAGCACGATCACCACGTTCTGGTCGCTGAAGGTGCCGAAGCCGCGCAGGTCGAGGCCGAAGTCGGGGCTGCCGGTCAGGCTCTGGCGGCCGTACACGCCGCCGATCTTGCGGATCGCCTGGTTGACGTCCGTGACGCCGGCGCGGCGGATGTCGGCCGCGGTAATGGTGGTGGCGCCGATCGGCAGCAGCGAAGGTTCGCTGGCGAAGCGGGAACCGGAAACGACAACGGTATTCGATTGGGCTTGGGCCGCGGCGGCAAAGCATACGGCGATAGCTGCGGCAAGCGCGCAGCGCGAGGTGATGAAGGTCATGGCTTTTATAATCAGTATTTTCCGCCTGCCTCCCCGCAGCCGGAATCCACAGAAGACGATCCCGTGCGGGTGCGCTTCCACCTCCCTGGCCGGTATCCGGGCTGGCAAGACTGACCGTTCCACCTTCCTGCGGGGTTCATTCATGCAGTGGTTGTTTGGCGCGGCCTGCCGTCATGTCGACGGCGCTTGCGTACCGTTGCGGGGGCAGCACATTGCGTTTCCCGTTTAACTGCCTCCATGAACAGGAGGCGGGCACCAAGGCGCCCACATTATACGCTGCTTAAGTTATAGTGACGCGTTGCCAAATTGTTATGAGGGATCCATGCGTACTTTCATTGCGCTCGCAGCCATCGCTTTGCTGGCCGGCGCCGCAGCACCGCAAGCAGATATACCGACTGCCCCGCGCAGCGCCGCCGCAGTCGCCGTGCCCAGCGCCCCCAATGCCTGGGGCGGCATGCGCACCGGGCAGGAAGCCACCCTGTCTGACCGCGTCGTTGACTACAGCATCGAGGCCAGCCTCGACCCGGTCAAGCACACCATCGACGGCAAGCAGCGCCTGACCTGGCGCAACCGCAGCAGCGAGCCGGTACGCAGTGTGTACATGCACCTGTACCTGAACGCTTTCCAGAATTCCGGCAGTACCTACTTCACGGAGCAGCGCAAGAGCGGCACCGGCTTCCGCTCGGGCGTCGATACCAAGGACGGCGACTGGGGCTATATCGACCTGCGCAGCGTGCAGCAGAACGGCGCCAGCGTGACGTGGAAGTTCGTGCAGCCCGATGGCGGCCCGGTGACCGACCGCACGGTAGTGCGCATGGATTTGCCGCAGCCCGTGGCGCCCGGCGCCAGCACCACGCTCGATATCAGCTTCTTCGACCAGTTGCCGCGCGTGGTGTCGCGCACCGGCTACTTCGGCACCTTCCACCTGGTGGCGCAATGGTTCCCCAAGATCGCCGTGCTGGAATTGCCGGGTGAACGCGGCGCCACGCAGGCGCGCTGGAATGCGCACGAATTCCACGCCGAGTCCGAGTTCTACGCCGATTTCGGCAACTATGACGTCAAGCTGACCGTGCCCAAGGGCTTTACGGTAGGCGCCACCGGCGAGCTGCAAGGCCCGCCTGCCGAGAAGGACGGCAAGCTGACCCACCACTTCGTGCAAGGCGACGTGCACGATTTCGCCTGGACTGCCGACAGCCGCACGGCCGCCCCGCTCAACGACACCTGGACCGGCCCAGGCAGCCCGCAGGTGAAGATTACGGTGCTGTTCCCGCCCGAATACGCCTCCAACGCAGCGCCCGCGCTGAAGGCCACCAAGGATTCGCTGGAATACTTCTCGAAGACACTCGGCCCCTACCCTTACAAAACGGTCACCGTGGTGATCCCGCCCTATAACGCGCGCGAAGCGGCCGGCATGGAGTACCCGACCTTCTTCACTGCCGATGCCTACAAGGACGTCACGCCCGGCACCTTCAGTGCCTTCGAGCTGGATTTCGTCACCATCCACGAATTCGGCCACGGCTACTTTTACGGCATCCTCGCCAGCAACGAGTTCGAGGAACCCATGCTGGACGAAGGCTTGAACCAGTACTGGAACACGCGCATGCTGTCCGACCTGCGCCGCACGATTGGCGCCACGACGCCTTTCCTGAGCAAGATCGGCTTTGCGCCCCACTTCGATGTGTGGCAGGTTGAGCGTGCGGTGACGCCGCGCGAAGAGCCGTCCGACCCGCTGGGGGCCAGCGCCTTCCACCGCTTGCAAGGCGTGGGGCCGGTGTATTCGCGCACCGCTACCACCATGCATGACCTGGAAGCACAGTTGGGCAAGGAGGTGATGGGGCGCGCTTTCAAGGAATACTACCGCCGCTGGAAATTCCGCCATCCGAGCCTGGCCGACTTCCGCGAAGTATTGAGCGAAGTAAGCGGCAACCGCAAACTGGTGGAACAGGTGTTTGCGCAACAGGTCTACAACGTCACCAAAGTGGACGACCGCATCGCCAAGTTCACCAGCGCCGAAGTGGTGCCCCTGCCAGGCGTGCAGTCCGAGAACGGCAAGCACGTCGAACTGACGTCGGAACAGGCCGAGGAAAGTGAAAGCAAGCAGCGCAAGGCATGGAAGAAAGCGCACCCGAATGCCAAGGAAGGCGAAGGCCCCTTCCCTTACCACACCATGGTGACCGTGCGCCGGCGCGGCGCCGACGTGCAGCAAACCCTGGTCGTCACCTTCGCCGACGGCAGCAAGGAAACGGTGCAGTGGGGTGGCGAAGAACGCTGGCGGACTTTCGAATGGACCAAGCCCTCCAAGGCCGTGTCGGCCGAACTCGACCCGGCCCAGCAGCACTATCTTGACACCAACAAGCTCGATGACAGCCGCACGCTGAAATCCGACGGCCGCGCTGCGCGCCGCTGGAGCTTCGACTTCGCCGCCATCGTCCAGACCCTGATCTCCTTCATCGCGACACTATGAAACTGACTGCCAACCTGAAAAATGCAAGCCGCGCCGCCCTGCAATGGCGCTTGCTGGTAATCTGGCTCGTTGCAGCGCTGCTGCCTACGCTGCTGCTGGCAGCGCCCATGTGGAGTTCACTGTCCGCCATCCTCGACCAGTCGGTGCGTGCGCCGGAACTGGCCAAGTCGCTTGACGTGCTGGCCCTGGCCGACATCATCGCCGAACTCAAACGCAACAGCCTGTCGCTGCAGGCCGGCGGGATCGCCGCAGTGGTGCTGACCTTGCTGCTGTCGCCGCTCCTGACCGGGGTGATCGTGACTGCGGGCCGGGCAGCGGAAACCGCCAGCTTCCGCCAGTTGTTCGCAGGGGCCGTGAGCGAATATCCACGCATGTTCCGCATGCTGCTATGGGCTGTCGTTCCGCTCGGCCTTGCCCTGGCGATCGGCGGTGCGGTCGCTGACAGTGCCCAAGATTTTGCCGAGAAGGCAAGCCTGGAATCGGTCGCCGGCAACTGGTCCTTGTTGGCCAATGTGCTGGGCGTCCTGCTGGTGGCCCTGGCCAACCTGACGCTGGATGCCGGCCGCGCCCAGTTGGCGATCGACCGCCGCCGCAGCTCCGCGGTCAAAGCCTGGTGGTGGGGCCTCAAGCTGCTGTTGCGCCGCCCGGGCGCGCTGTTCGGCAGCTACCTGGTGCTGACCGTCGCCGGCCTGCTGGCGGCCGGCCTGTTCGCACTGGCGCGCTTCAACCTGGCAGGCAGCAACGGCTTGCTGCTGCTGGCCGGCTTCCTGCTGGCGCAGCTGATGGTATTGGCGATGGCGTGGATGCGCTCTGCGCGCCTGTTTGCGCTGATGTCGCTGTCTGCAACGAATCGCTGACCGGAGTATATTGGTGGGCATGACGACATTGCCCACCTTCTTCCTGTCCCACGGCGGCGGCCCATGGCCCTGGATGCGTGACCAATTCGGCAACGCTTATGACCAGCTTGACGCATCGCTGCGCGACCTGCCGCGCCAGGCTGGCGGCAAGCCGCAAGCCCTGCTGGTCGTTACCGCCCACTGGGAAGGGCGTGACTTCCTGCTTTCTTCGTCGGCCAAGCCGCCGATGATCTACGACTACGGCGGCTTCCCGCCCCATACCTACCAGATCCAGTACCCTGCCCCCGGTTCGCCGGAACTGGCGGCGCGCGTGGCCGGGCTGCTGGGCGACCGCGCACGGCTTGACCCGCAGCGCGGCTTCGACCACGGCACGTTCAGCGCCATGTACCCCGCCTTCCCGGAAGCCGACGTGCCGATCGTGCAGCTCTCGCTGCGCCATGGCCTGGACCCGGCCGAACACCTGGCGATCGGGCGCCTGCTGCGGCCCTTGCGCGATGAAGGCATCCTGATCGTCGGCAGCGGACTGAGTTTTCACAACCTGCGTGCTTTCAACGCCGCCGGCGCCGAGGCTTCGCGCCTGTTCGATGGCTGGCTGCGCGAGACCATGGCCGCTGCGCCGGCCGAACGCACGGCGCGCTTGCTGGCGTGGGAACGCGCGCCGGCTGCACGGATGGCGCATCCGCGCGAGGAGCATTTGCTGCCTTTGATGGTGGTGACCGGTGCGGCCGAAGAGGCGGCCGCCGAGGTGGTGTATCACGAAGACCGCTTCATGGGGGCGCTGGCGGTCAGCAGCTTCAAGCTCAGCTAAGGCTAAGGCTCAGGACTTAAGCCTCAGGTCCCGCGCTTGCCCTTCATGCGCTCGGCTTCCTTCTCGGCCGCCTTGCGCTCCGCCTCTTCCGCCTTGATGCGCTCTGCCTCGGCATGGATGGCCAGCGCTTCAGCGCGGGTGGCCGGCGTTTCCAGCGAAATGCGGCCCAGCGCGCCGCTGCGGTAATCCTGCAGCAGCATGTGCGAGGCCTTCTCGAAGTCCCAATCACCGCCGCGCAGGCGGTAGCTGCGCAGCTGCGCCACACGCTCGATCAGCGCCACGCCATCCATGGCCGACACGTCGGCCTTGTAGCGCGCCTTCAGCAATTCCGGGTAGCGCTTCAGCAGTTCTTCCGCCAGCCACACCGCCACCTCTTCCTCGATCAGCGCATTGGCGCCAATCGCGTGCGAAGCCGCCAGCGCCATGCCGTCGGACGGCATCTCGATCTTCGGCCACAGCAGGCCCGGCGTATCGATCAGCACCGTTTCCATATCGAGGTAGATCTTCTGCTGCTGCTTGGTCACGGCCGGCTCGTCGCCCACTTTTGCCACGCGGCGCTTGAGCAAGGCATTCATCAGGGTCGACTTGCCGACGTTGGGAATTCCCATGATCATCATGCGCAGCGGCTTGGTCGGCTCATTGCGGTGCGGCGCCAGCTTGCGTGCCTTGGCAATGACCTTGGCCACGTCGGACGGCTTCTTGGTCGTCATCGCATAGGCGGTGACGGTCTTGTCCTGCTCAAAGTGGCGGATCCAGGCCGCGGTGGCATCCGGGTCAGCCAGGTCGATCTTGTTCAGGATCTTCAGGCAAGGGCGCGAGCGGAACTTGCGCAGCTCCTCCACCAGCGGGTTGCAGCTGGCCGCAGGCAGGCGTGCGTCAACCACTTCGATGACGACATCGACGTCGGCCATCTGTTCCGCCGCCTTTTTCTTGGCGGCGTTCATATGCCCGGGGAACCATTGGATAGACATGCTCTTGCCTTACGAATCGAATGAACAATCCGCCATTTTACCTCAAGACCACCCTGCCGAACGAGGTGTCGGTACGGGCGCCGCTGGCCTTGGCCGAAATGCCGAATCGACAAGTTTGCAGCCAGCTGACCGCGTCGCGCACCACGGCGGCATCGAAATGCGCCGCTTCCGGCACGATGCGCTGGGCCTTGCCCTCGGCGTCGACCAGGAAGCGCAGCTTGATGGAGGCACGGCCATCGGGCCGCTGGTCGAGGTTATCGTAGCGCAGGAAGCGTTGCGACGGGCCGCAACTGCCTGGCAGCAGCATGGGCCGCAAAGGCGCGGGGCCTTCCAGCGTCCAGGCATACTGCAGCGGGAACACCGTACCCTCGCGCGCCGCGGCCAGTCCCGGCTTGAAGCGGCAGCGCGCCAGGCCGGCCAGCGCCGCCCGGTCCAGGATGGTCCAGCCGCTGCCCTGCTTCACTTCCGGATTGCGCACCACGCCGTCGGCGCCAACCTGGAATTGCAGCGCGGTGGTGCCTTCGATTTCGTAGCGCACGGCTTCGCGCGGCCATTCGGGCAAGGTGCAACTGGCCGGCGTGGCCAGCGACCCATAGGGAAAGGCGCTGGCACCGGCCAGCGCAAGCAGCAGCGACAGCATCTCAGATCTCGGCCAGGGCCTTCACATGGGCCACCACGCTGCGGCCCAGTGCCGACAGGTTGTAGCCGCCTTCCAGGCAGCTCACGATGCGGCCTTGCGCATGCTGGCGCGCGACCTCCATCACCTGCTGCGTCATCCAGGCGTAGTCTGCTTCCACCAGGCCCATGCCACCCAGGTCGTCTTCGCGGTGCGCATCGAAGCCGGCGGAGATGAAGATCATCTGCGGCTTGAACGCATGCAGCGCCGGCAGCCACTTCTCCTGCACCAGCGCGCGTACCGTGTCGCCCTTGGATCCGGCCGGCACCGGCACGTTGACGCGGTTCGGCGTCTCCGGCAGCACTTCGCAATACGGATAGAACGGATGCTGGAAGAAGCTCACCATCAGTGCGCGCGGTTCATTGAGCAGCGCTTCTTCGGTGCCATTGCCGTGATGGACGTCGAAGTCCACGACAGCCACCCGCTCCAGGCCGCGCACGTCGAGCGCATGCTTGACCGCGATGGCCACATTATTGAACAGGCAGAAGCCCATCGGCTCCATCGGCCGCGCATGGTGGCCCGGCGGGCGCACGGCGCAGAAGGCATTATCGATCTCGCCGTCGATCACCGCATCGGTGGCCGCAATGGCCGCGCCGGCTGCACGCCGCGCGGCATTCCAGCTATGCGCGTTGAGCGAGGTATCGCCATCGATCGGGTAATAATCGCCGGCAGCCGGCAAGTGGTCACGCACAATGGCGATGGCGTTGGCGGTGTGGTTGCGTGCGATCGACGCTTCCTCCGCCAGCGGTGCGTCGCGGTGTTCCAGCAGGTCGTCGATGTGGGCGTTGATCAACTGGTCGGCAATGGCTTGCAGGCGCGCCGGGCATTCGGGATGCCAGTCGCCCATTTCGTGGCGCCGACAGTCGGGATGGCTGTAAATTGCTGTGCTCATGAATCGCGTTCTCGCATAGAATGCGAGTAATCTACCATGCGGCGCCAGCTCCACCAAACACGTACCAAAACCATGTATACCAAACTACACGCCGTCGCGCGCCAGGTCGGCCAGGTCATCGTCGGCAAAGAGCTGCAGGTGCGGCAGTCGCTGACCTGCCTGCTGGCTGGCGGCCACCTGTTATTGGAAGACTTGCCGGGTGTCGGCAAGACCACGCTGTCGCATGCCCTGGCGCTGTCGCTGGGCCTGCAGTTCAACCGTATCCAGTTCACCAGCGACCTGCTGCCGGCCGACGTGGCCGGCGTTTCGATCTATGAACGCGAACTGAATGCTTTCAGCTTCCACCCCGGTCCGATCTTCACGCAAGTGCTGCTGGCCGATGAAATCAACCGCGCCACGCCGAAGACCCAATCCGGCCTGCTGGAAGCAATGGAAGAGCGCCAGGTATCTGCCGATGGCGTGACCCGCCCGCTGCCTGAACCGTTCTTCGTGATCGCGACGCAGAACCCGACCCACCAGGTCGGCACCTTCCCGCTGCCCGAATCGCAGCTCGACCGCTTCCTGATGTGCATCTCGCTCGGTTATCCCGACGCTGCGGCCGAACGCGCGCTGCTGATGGGCGAGGACCGCCGCCAGATGCTCAAGCACCTGGCGCCGGCCATGACGCCGGCCGAGCTGTTCGCAGCGCAGCAGTCGCTGCGCCAGATCCACGCCGCCCCTGCCCTGATCGATTATGTGCAAGCGCTGGCGCAAGCGTCGCGCCAGAACGGCTTCTTTGCCGAAGGCTTGAGCCCGCGCGCCGCGCTGGCCCTGCTGCAGGCGGCGCGCGCCTGGGCCGCACTGGAAGGCCGCGACCACGTCATGCCGGAAGACGTGCAGGCCGTGCTGGTGCCGGTTTGCGCCCACCGCCTGCGTCCCCTCAAGTCTTCGCACGGCACTGCACTGGCCAGCCGCGACCTGGTGCTGCAACTGCAAAAATCCGTGCCGGTATAAGCCATGCTTGCTCCCGTAAGGAGGATGCTTGACCGCTGGCTGTTCCAGCTGAAGGCCAGGGAAACGGGCGAAGTGCTGCTCGTGATGCGCCGCGTCTTCATCCTGCCGACCAAGCCCGGCATGTCATTTGTCAGCCTGCTGCTGATCATGCTGATCGGCTCCGTCAACTACAACCTCGGCCTGGGTTTCGTGCTGACCTTCTTTACCGGGTCCTGCGCCATCGTCGACATGTACCTGACGGCCAAGAACATGGCTTTCCTACGCCTGGTGCCGGGCCGCGCCCAGCCGGTCTTCGCCGGCGACGAAGCCCAGTTCGAACTGCTGGTGCACAACGACACGCCGCGCGACCGCTATGCGCTCTGGCTCGGTTTCCAGGACGAGGGCGAGCCGCGCCAGTCGATCGACGTCGCCTCCAGGAGCAGCGCGGCCGTGGTGCTGTCGCGCCCCACCACGGAACGCGGCTGGCTGGCTGCGCCGCGCGTGCGCCTGTTTACCCGCTTCCCGCTTGGCCTGTTCGGCGCCTGGTCGTACTGGCAGCCGGACCTGAAAGTGCTGGCCTATCCGCAGCCGGAAGTGGCACCGCCGCCGCTGCCCACGACCGGCGCCGCGCGCGAAGACGGCTACGGCACCGTGGGCCTGGATAATTTCTCCGGCATCCGCAACTACCAGCCGGGCGACCCGATGCGCCACCTGGCCTGGCGCCAGATCGCGCGCCTGCACCCGGCCGATGGCGGCAACCTGGTGAGCAAGCATTTCGAAGGCGGCGCTGTGTCCGACCTGCTGCTGGACCTGAAAGCGCTGCCGCCGCTGCTCGACCTGGAATTGCGCCTGTCGCGCCTGACCGCCTGGGTCCTGGAAGCGGAGCGGCGCGCCCTGCCCTATGCCCTGCATGTCGGCCACCGCGAAATCGCGCAGGGACTGGGCGAAGCGCATTGCGCCGAGTGCCTGCGCGCACTGGCACTGTATGGCAAGGAGGGGGCATGAAAGAGCGCCTGGCCAGCATGGCCAACCGCCTGACGCGCGACAAGGCCGACACCCTGCTGCTGCTGCTGGCGGCCGTGATGGTGCTGGCGCCCCACTTCGGCCACCTGCCGCTGTGGACGTCGGCCATGGTCTGCCTGACCCTGGCCTGGCGCGGCGCGATCACGCTGCGCGGCAGCCGCTTGCCGCCCATTTGGCTGCTGCTGCCGGTGTCGATGCTGGCCATGGGCGGAGTCTACCTGACCTTCCGCACCTTGCTGGGACGCGAAGCGGGTGTCACGATGCTGGCCCTGCTGCTGACGTTCAAGCTGCTCGAGATGCACGCGCGGCGCGACCTGTTCGTGGTGATCTTCCTCAGCTTTTTCCTGCTGCTGACGAATTTCTTCTACTCGCAGTCGATCCTCACCGCGCTGGTCATGATCGCCACCATCATCGTGCTGCTGTCGGCGCAGATCACGTTCCAGCTCACCGGCGCCGTGCCGCCGCTGGCTGCGCGCCTGAAGCTGGCCGGGCGCATCTTCCTGATTGCTGCGCCGCTGGGTGTGCTGCTGTTCGTCGGCTTCCCGCGCATCCAGGGGCCGCTGTGGGGCTTGCCGGGCGATGCCGCCGGCGGCAAGAGCGGCATGTCCGACAGCATGTCGCCCGGCTCGATGACCAGCCTGGCGCTGTCGGAAGAGGTGGCGTTCCGCGTCCAGTTCAAGGGCGCCGCACCGCCGCAGCAGCAGCTGTACTGGCGCGGGCCGGTGTTGAGCAATTACGATGGCCGCGCCTGGACCCGGATCGGCCGCCCGCTGTACCCGGTCGCCCAGTTGCGCCTGGCACGGCAACTGGCCTGGCAAGGCGCGTCCTATCCTTATGAGGTAACGCTGGAACCGGGACGGCGCCAGTTCCTGTTCATGCTGGAGCTGAGCGAGCCGGGCGCCAGCATCGACAGTGCCGATGGCGCCTACACCGACGAACTGGAGCAACTGGTGCGGGCCAGCAGCGACAAGCGCCTGCGCTACACCTCCGTCGCACACCCGAACTACGTCGCGCAGCCGGGCCTGGAGCCGCAGGCGCTGGAGCGCTGGCTGCAACTCCCGCAAGGCTACAATCCGCGCACGCTGCGCTATGCCGCGCAGATCCAGGCCCTGCGCGCCGAACGCGGTGACGATGCCGCCATCGCCGCCGTGCTGGACATGTTCCGCAAAGGCTTTGAATACACGCTGGAGCCGGGCCGGCTTGGCCGCGATGAAATCGACGAATTCCTGTTCGATACGCGCAAGGGATTCTGCGAACACTATTCCGGCTCCTTCGTCTACATCATGCGTGCGGCAGGCCTGCCGGCGCGCGTGGTGAACGGCTACCAGGGCGGCGAATTGAATCCGGTCGATGGCTATTACACGGTACGCCAGTCCGATGCCCACGCCTGGAGCGAAGTCTGGCTGGGCCCTGAGCGCGGCTGGACGCGTATCGACCCGACGGCTGCGGTGGCGCCGGAACGCATTCGCACCAGCCTGGCGCAAACCCTGCCGCAACCAGCGCCTTTCGGTTTGCAAGGCTTAGCTGACCTGGCGCGCGACCAGACCTCCTGGCTGGCACAGATGCGTTTTGGCATCAGCGCGATGAATAATGCTTGGAATCAATGGATCCTCGATTACAATCCAAACAGGCAGCAAGATTTCCTCAGGGAACTGGCCGCCGCCTTTGGCGACTGGCGCCTGCTGGCCGGACTGGCCCTGTGCGCCGGGCTGGTTCTGCTGACGAAATACCGCCGCACCGGGCGCGCGCAGGATCCCGTCGACACCGCCTACCGCGCCTTCTGCCGCCAACTGGCGCGCCATGGCGTGGACAAGGCGCCGGACGAAGGCCCGCTAAGCCTGGCCCAACGCGTGCGGCAGTTGAACCTGCCTCGCGAGAAAATAGCTGCCATGACAGGATTCCTGGAGCTGTATGGCGCGCTCAAATACGGCGCACCAGCAGCGCAAAACGATAACCCGGTAGCACGACTGAATAGTTTGCTGAAGCAATCCCGATGAGATTTTTAAAGAAATTCCCCACCACCGTGCTGGCCATGGCCTGCCTCGGCCTGGCGCTGGCGCCGGCGGCCGAAGCGGCCATCCACAAACCGGCCAAGGTCAAGAAAGCCCCGAAGAAACCAGCCATCGATTACAGCGGCGAGTTCGTCAACTTCGGCCAATGGAAGGATGTGCAGCAGTTCATGGGCGACCTGGAGCTGAAGCATGGCGTGCCGCTGGCAGAATCCGAAAAGCTGTTCCTCGAACTGCGCTATATCGACGCCGCCGTGCAGCTCGTGAAACCGGCGCCGCCGGGCAAGCCGAAGAACTGGCAAGCCTACAGCAGCCGCTTCATCGAGCCGAAGCGCATCAATGCCGGTGTCGAATTCTGGAATGCCAACCGCGACACGCTGGCGCGCGCCGAAGCGCAGTATGGCGTGCCAGCCGAAATCATCGTCGGCATCATTGGCGTGGAAACCATCTACGGCCGCGACATGGGCAAGTTCCGCGTGCTCGACGTGCTGGCCACCCTGGCCTTCTCCTATCCGCTGACGCCCAACCGCGAAGCGCGCATGGAATTCTTCCGCGGCGAACTGGAGGCGGCCATCGTCTCTTCACGCCAGGCCGGCATCGATCCCCTGTCGCTGACCGGCTCCTACGCTGGCGCGGTCGGCATGCCGCAATTCATGCCGGGCAATATTTATAAGCTGGGCGTGGACTTCGACGGCGATGGCAAGGTCGACCTGCGCAACTCTCCGGCCGACGCCATCGGCAGCGTGGCCAATTTCCTGGTGGCGCATGGCTGGAAGCGCGACGACCCGGCGCGGCTGGCGTATCCGGCAACCGTGTCGCCTGAACGCGGCTGGGAAAAATACCTGGGCACCGGCCTGGAAGCCCAATATCGCGGCGAAGAGCTGCTGGCCGCCGGCATTCACCCTGATGCGGACTTGCCGCCTGGCTTGTATGGCCTGGTTGATTTGCAGAATGGTTCCGACCCCACGGAATACTGGGTCGGCAGCAATAACTTCTTTTCAATCACTAAGTACAACCGAAGTTATTTCTATGCCATGTCGGTGGTCGAACTCGGCCGCGCTGTAAAGCTTTCAATGAAGGAAACTTTGTAACTGCGTGTAACTTGTGTGATATACAAGAGTATAGAATTACCCTAACACAAAAATTAAGGTAGAATTCTCTCAGAATGTTGCGATAGGACAACGCGTTTCGAGAGCAATATACTAT
>Ga0209130_1001530_pt1 | contig 14806 bp, 11 predicted proteins | sample AraplaMF_Cvi_mLB_FD_184264 | JGI IMG/M metagenome (GOLD analysis project Ga0209130, IMG submission 184264) | Arabidopsis root microbial communities from the University of North Carolina, USA - plate scrape MF_Cvi_mLB (SPAdes) (version 2) | ecosystem: Host-associated > Plants > Roots > Endosphere...
GAGGAAAGTTTTGTGAAAGATAACTTCTATAAAGTCCTCTCTATGTGGATTTTACAAATTTTATTTTATTTTACAACTGTACATGTAACACAATATGAGCATGCTCTCATTTTTACAATTATATATGTAATTGTTAATGTACTATTTCTATTATTGCCTGATAAAACTGCATTTGTTTTCTTTATATTAGGAACCACTATTTCGGTATTCTACCTGTTCTACCAAGCGTGGCTTTACTTATGGAGTACATCAGAACAATGGGAATACATTATTACCCACTTCCTAATGGCAGCAAACTTCTTCATTGTATATATCTCAACACATTTATTAAAGAAGGTTATTCATGAAAATAAAGAATTAATCGAACGTGTGAGAACATTAGAACAATACATTGGCGAATCAAAATTATTAACAAGACAAGAATTTGAAAGACGACAAGCATTATTAATAAATGCAATGAATCGTCGTAATGAAACAGGCGTTATGATTCACTTCGACTTCACTTCCTTTAGTAAATATACGAAGGAAAGTGTTATGGACCGCGTGGCTTCATTATTAGTTGAAACGATAAGGAATGACTTTGACCTTGCTGCTGAATACGATAATAATACGCTCGTTATTTTATTACAAAATACAAATGAAGCCGGTGCTGACATTGTAATGAACCGCCTAAAACCAAAAATGGAGCAATGGCTTGCTGCTGAAGCAATCCAAGATATAAAAATTTCACGCGAGCAAATTGGAAACAAAGGACAGACGTTATTATGATGACACTCGTTATACTTCTTTTATTCCTTCTATTTTGTGTACTCGTGTTTTGGATTAGCATCACATTTTCGATTAAGTATGTACTTATTTTTACAGCCTTTCTATTCTCTGGATTACTCGTTTACTATTCATTCTTAACACTCGCAGGTTTAGTTCACCGAAATAGTAAACGCAAAGATCGTACGCTAGAACATTATCCAAGCGTCGACATTTTAATACCTGCCCACAATGAAGGGGTCGTTATTAAAGATACTTTAGAGGCGATGGCGAAGATTGAATATCCAGGTAAACTAACTGTTTATTTATTAAACGATAACTCACAAGATGAAACACCTGAAATTGGTGACGATTTTGACAAAGCTTATGCTCACATTCGTCACATTCGTGTTCCGCCTGGTGAACCAAAAGGGAAATCACGTGTATTAAACTATGGTCTTAGTATTTCAGATGGCGAATACTTCTGTGTGTATGATGCTGATAATCAGCCTGAACCACATGCACTGCGAATGCTTGTAGAACACGCTGAAACAACCGAGGATGCTGTTGGAGCTGTTGGTCACGTTCGTACTGTAAACGAAAACAGAAACTGGCTAACACGAATGATTTCATTAGAATTTCAAATCTTCCAGCTCCTTATGCAATCCGGACGCTGGTTACTCTTCCAAACAGGTTCACTAACAGGAACAAACATGCTTCTTCGTCGTTCTGCATTAGAAGAGCTTGGCGGCTATGACCCTTATGCAATTGCAGAAGACGCTGAATTAACATTACGAATTACACAAAAAGGTTATCTCTTACCAATCGTTCCAGAATCGATTACATGGGAACAAGAACCTGAGCATTTAAAAATCCTTATTAAGCAGCGTACACGTTGGCTCCAAGGGAACTTGTACATTTTAGAAAAAATGTTTTCTTCATTAAGTTTCTTTAAAGGAAAACTTCTCGTTCATTCCTTACAACAAGTTTTAGTGTATGTTGTATTTTGGTTATTCTTAATCATTTCAAACGTTTGGTTTGTAATTGGATTACTCGGGATATTCCAAATTCAATATAGCATTCCGCTACTATTTATGTGGTATGTCGCATATATTACATATGTTTCTCAATTATTTAGTGCCCAGAGTGTGGAACGAACCTTTACACCAACTAATATTTTTATTAGTGTGATCATGTACTTTACGTACGCACAGCTCTTTACGTACTTATTCATTCGTAGCTTAATTTTATACTTACGTGCAAAGAGCAAGAAACAAGTCATTGGCTGGGATAAAACAGTTCGATTTAAAAAAGACAAATAAAAATAAGCACAGAGCGCCGTATGCTCTGTGCTTATTTATTGCCGTATAAATTATATATCAGACAATACCCCTTAGCTGAAAGTAATTTCACGTCCATCCCCCAACGAACGATCGACCTTCATTTATATACGAAAAAGTGATTGCTATTTTTGTAGAACCAATTGCTTCTCTTGCTGTTCTTTGCGCGTTTCAGTCTTAGGTTCCGTGCTTTCTTGGACACTACGATGTGCCACACGTTTCAAACAAATATGCTTCCACTTTCTTTCGTAACGTTTCATTATTCTTGATGTCCCCCTTGAATGCGCTTTAAAACTATTTGAAATCGCTTACAGGAAATAATATAGCACATATACATAAACGTGACAACACATTTCCGACAATTTTTTGTCAAAAATATGAATAGAATATGAAAGACATCGAATATTGTCGAAATGAATCGATTTTCCTTTATATAAAAGGCATACTACTTTATAGAGTAAAGTATTTTATTTCCCTGACTTGTGGTTAAAGTTCCTTCTATATAAAAAAGAGCTGATACATAATCAGCTCTTTTTCCTTCTATTATTTATGACGCTTCATACGACCTTCTTTTTGTAACTCTTTAAATAATGCTGCCATCATAAAGAAAATAACAAAGACGAATGGGAATGCCGCTATGATAGCTGCCGTTTGTAAGGCTTCTAATCCACCTACATATAATAAGATAGAAGCTAACGCTGCTAGAACGATACCCCAAATCATTTTAATACGGTTTGGCGGATTTAAACTACCATGTGTCGTTAACATTCCTAAAACAAATGTCGCAGAGTCTGCAGATGTAATAAAGAATGTAGAAATAAGAAGAATAGCTAGAACAGATAAAGCTGATCCAAAGCTTCCCATTTGATCAAACATAACGAACAATCCTACTTCTGTTCCCATCTCTTTAATTTTTTCAAAGATATGTGCATCACCGAACAGCTCCATATGAATACCAGTACCGCCGAAAACAGAGAACCAAAGGGCACCAATTATTGTCGGTACGAGTAACACACCGATAACAAATTCACGAATGGTACGCCCTCGTGAAACACGAGCAATAAATGTACCTACGAATGGTGACCATGCGATCCACCATGCCCAGTAGAAAATTGTCCACGATTGAATCCATTGATTTCCGCCTTTATCTAATGGACTTAAACGGAAGCTCATGCTTGGCAATTCCTGAATATAAGAACCGATTGTCGACGTGAAGTAATTCATAATAAAGTTTGTTGGACCCGCAAATAATACAATGATCATAAGTGCAAATGCAAAAATAATGTTCGTATTACTTAAATATTTAATTCCTTTATCAAGACCTGTTTGCGCAGATAACATAAATAATACTGTTACGATTGCAATAATAACTAGCTGAGTCGTTAATGAGTTCGGGATAGATGTTAAATAACTAACACCACCGGCTATTTGTTTCGCACCAAGACCTAAAGATGTCGCAACACCGAATACAGTTGCGAAAACAGCTAACACATCAAATAAATGAGCAATACGCCCATGGTCCCCACCTTTAAATAACGGTCCTACTGTCGCACTAATCGTACTAGCTTTTCCTTTTCTAAAAGTAAAGTAAGCAATACAAAGCGCTACAAATGCATACAGTCCCCACGGATGTAATCCCCAATGGAAAAATGAAAAACGTAGTGCAAGACGCGCACTTTCCTCAGTTGCCCCTTCTCCAAACGGAGGTGCGTATAAATGGTTTAATGGTTCGGCAACGCCCCAGAAAACTAAACCAATACCCATACCAGCACTAAATAACATAGCAAACCATGTCATATAACTATAATCAGGCTCGTCATCATCTTTACCTAAACGAATAGAACCGTATTTCGAAACAATTAAAAAGATAGACACGCCTAATATAATAGAAACAGAAATAATATAGAACCAGCCAAACTTACTAACTAATGCAGTTTGAATTGCGGTTGTTACATTTCCTAAGCTACCTTTTCCAATAATAGATTCGGGAATAATCCCCCAAATTGTAAATGCAATACATAATGTTAATGAAACGATGAATGTTTTTGTCAGTTTCCTCATCAAATCCCCCTTCGTAGGTTTCACTTTTGTAAATAACATCAATTCCGATATGTAAAATCGGATAGAAAACTATAATTTTACGGTGATTTTCTTACTTTCACCTTCACCAACTAGAATTCTTATGGACAGCCTTACCTTCCGTATAACCTTTTCACTCTGCAAGAGCTATAAGATCGAAATACTGCTGTCAAATTGTGCGAGAAAAATGCGGATGGGAATTTGTTTTCCCAAAAAAAGATGTGTTACAGATGTAAAAAAGGGCATTTTTCTTCCTTGCAACCCTTTCTTTTTGTAACAATTATGCGGTTTTTTTGCTAGTATATAGCACGTGTTTATAGTTTCACAAACGAAATGTTTATGTTTATATAACTATATTACCCATAAAACGGTAATATACTCAAGGAATGTAATCGTTTAGTAAACATCATGTAATACTCCTGTAACATTTTTATTTACGCCGAAAACAATATGTTGTATTAAATATTTTGAATATAAGTAGAAACCTACTAATCATATAGAATGAAAAACGCTTTCCTATATCTTTTGTTATATTACAGGATGTTAACGACTTATTACGAATGGTTTGTAATTGTGTGTTTTCCCGAAATCCGAAAAAATCTGTTGCTATAATGAGGACACGAAAACAAACGCAATGGAGGCTATCATGAAAAAATTAATTGGAATAGCAACAGCAGCAGTTTTTGGTCTTGGGATTTTCACATCATCTGCTAATGCAGAAACTGTTGTAACAACAGACGTACTAAATGTACGCGAAAACCCTACTACTGAATCAAAAGTTGTCGGTAAATTACTAAACGGTAATAAAATAGATGTACAAAATACAGAGAACGGATGGTCAAAAATCACTTTAGATGGTAAAGACGCATTCGTAAGTGCAGAGTTCACAAAAAGCATCTACTACGTAACAGCTAACGTATTAAACGTACGTGCTGAAGCGAACACAAACTCAGAAATTCTTGGGACGCTTAAGAAAGACGATATGATTGAAACAACGAACCAAGTACAAAATGAGTGGTTACAATTCGAATATAACGGGAAAACAGCTTATGTTCACGTTCCTTTCTTAACAGGTACAGCACCTGTTATTGAGAAACAAGAACAACCTGCTCCTGCTAAAACTGTAGCACCAGCTAAAGCACCTGCAGCACAAGCAAAACAAGCTGCTAAGCCTGCTGTGAAAGCTGCTGAAACTAGCACACCTTCTGGTGGTCGTGAGTTAACAGTCGTAGCTACAGCATATACAGCTCATCCGAGCGAAAACGGTGGCACATACGGTGGCCGTGTATTAACTGCAATGGGTCATGACTTAACAGCGAACCCAAACATGAAAATGATTGCTGTTGACCCGAAAGTAATCCCATTAGGATCTAAAGTATGGGTTGAAGGTTACGGAGAAGCTATCGCTGGAGATACTGGCGGTGCAATTAAAGGTAACCGTATCGACATCCTACTTGGATCAGATAGTGCTGCTCAAAAATGGGGCCGCAAAACTGTTAAAGTGAAAATTTTAAAATAACCAATGACTGCTAAAGCCGGTTCTCTTTGTTGAGAGCTGGCTTTTATTTTTTTATAATAGCTATAAGGAGGTTATGTCCATGAATGCACAAGCAAAAGTAGACTGGATCGGTACACCAAAACCGTATATATATAAAGATGAAGTAACATACGACGCTACTTCCATTGACTTTTCACTCGCTGGTGATGACAATCGATATAAATTAATTGTGCTCAACTTTGAAGAAGATACACATTACAAATTTGTCCAATATGGAATCAAACCCGGCTCACAAAAGCCATTCCCTATCGACATTCCATTTGAACAAAACATGTTACCCATTATAGAACAAATATTACATGATCCGTATTTACAAGCGATATTAAAGGAAACGCGCTCATAATTGAAAAAAGACTATCTCAATTAGATGAGATAGTCTTTTTATTAACGGTTCGGACCAGATACTTCCTCTGACTTAAGCGTATTATTCGCTCCAAGAGAATGGTACAATACCTTTCCATTTCCATTAACAGTAACGATATGGTCATTATTAAAACTTTTGAACTTCACAGATCCATCACCGTAACGAATATGGTACTCTTCATATGTCGTTACTTTATATTTCGTATCACTTTGACGCTCTACATTACGAATTTCGATTGTTAATAAATCTTCAGTAATTCCTTTTTTATGTAGATATTGTATATAATCACGGTCTTCCTTATACGATTTCCCGCTCTTATCATAATTATTTTCAATCAGACTAAAATCATTTAATGAAATCGCACGTACATTATCATAAATATGATTTCGTACAAAATCACCCACTGCTGAGCTTGATGTTTCTTTCGGGAATTTTAAGTAATACGTGCTTTGGTCCCCAATTTTAACACTTTCAGATTTTATTACACCAAAATCAGTAGTTTTCTCTAAATGTACTTCTACTGTTTCATCTGTGGATACAGGACCCAGTTTATAATTACCATAACTTAATTTCCCACGTTTTTTACCATTTACAAATACGGTTGCATCATTTTCATCAGAAGAAATGCTTACATACTTTCCTTCAAGCGATAAATCTACATTCACTTTCTCGCTCTGTTCATCTGCTAAATCTACTTCTTTCTCTGTTTCTAATTCAGTAAGTTCTGTCTTCGCTGTTGCCTTGACAACATACGTACCTGGGAAGTATGGCCCCAACTCTTTCGAAGTTTTATCATTAGAAAGTTCTGTTTCTTTTTTATCATTCACATATATTTCCGCATTCTTTGCAGTTGTACTAACACTCATATAATAAGATTTCATGCTAAACTTATACTTTGGATATAAGAACCACTCTTTTCCCTCTTCTACAATTTCCCCATCTTTAAACGAATTTTTATCCTCTGTTAACTTTTGATCTACTGTCTCTTTCTGTAAATAAGACAATAATTGTTTATTGTAAGAAGGGTTCTCTTTTAAGTAACGCATGTACGCTTTAATATCCTCTGTCTTAATCTTTAAGCTTGAATCATTTGCTTTCACAAACTCATCAATTGCAGTAATATCTTTCTTTTGGAATGCTTCAATCATTACATTTATTTGCTTTTCTTTTGAAAACTTGTATGCTCCAAATTTATATGCCCCAAATAATAAAATAATAATAATGGCGAAACCAATAATTAAAAATAAATTTTTCTTACTTTTCACTGGTCGTGTCTCGCTTTGTACTTCTGTATATGAAGCGGCAGTGTTATCGACGATTACTTCCACTTTACTCCCACACTCAGGACAAAAGTTCAAATGGTCTGCAACGTTCTTTTTACATGTTCCACAAAACTTCAATGTGCTCTCCTCCTATTTTTTGGCTAACTTCATTCCAACAAATGCTGCTACATATGTCACAATAAAACTACACATAGTTAAATATACAAATGAATTTTGCATAGATAATACCGTTCCACTTGTTCCAAACAAACTTGTTACAGTCCCTGAAACATCTATTTGGAACTTAGAAATCATATTCATTACAATCATCATAATCGTGTAAGAACCACTGCATACTGCTAATGTAATATATATATTGGCAGTCGATAATTCAGCTAATTTTCTTCCCGCTCTAAACATAAGGAACAACGGAATAATAAGCAGTAATAAACCGTAATGGAATACGTTATTCACTTCATCAAATTCAGCAAGGCTTTCCTGACTTGCTCCTTTTGAAATCATTATATCTCTAACCACTACGCCATTTACAGAGATGCCTGATATAAATGAAAATGATAATGTGCTCTCAGATGATTTTGATTTCTTACCAATTCCAGTAAACTCCTTACTAAGTGCTGGACTTGATACTTCTAACGGAGCAAAATGAGCCATACTCCATAATTGAGGTGTTAACTCTAATGCTAATAATCCACTTTCAGATTTTAAAGTTGTTATTTCTTTTAATGGTTCAATACTGTCTTCCTTATTTACTAACGCCATAATACAAACCACTACTGCTGTTATTAAAAGTCCTTTTATCATGGCTGAAATACCGTAATAAACAGACGCTCCATATGGCATTAACTCTTGAAATGCTGCTGCCATATTATTTTTGCTTGTATGAGCAATAAACCCTACTAAAGTAAATAACGTTCCACATACAAAACCACTCAATAAACTCTTAATCGCTGAATAGCCAACCGTAATCTTACCTGCTTCTGAGAATGGAATTGCGAAAGATTGTGATGCTATAAAACTTATAATGAATAAAAAGACACCGTAAATAATACCAACTGTTGCCGCTATAAAGATTTGATCCTTAATCGTTTTTGCAACACGCTGCTTTCCTAACCAAATTCCTGTAACAGCGAAAATCATAAATGGAATGATTAATAGTAATGTAAATGGAGTATGCCAAGATAAAGAAAATATCAATCCACTATCGTCGCTAGCTGTAAAACCGAGTAAATGGTAACTTAACATCGTAGAAGTTGCACTCGAATAAAAGCTTGGCAACATTTCTAATTCTTTCGCAAATTTACTAAACATCTCACTTAATATAGAAGCAAATAATACACTACCAATCCAACCAGCAATTAACATGAGAATACTTGCAACACCCCCACCAATAAAACCTGTTTTTAAAACGGCTTTATCTGCTGTAAATTTAACCTCAGGAGTACCTTCCATTGTAGGCAATTTAATAGATTGTTCTTTTTTCTTCACAATAAATAAAGAATGCCCACACTTTTGGCAATATAAATTTTGCTGAGCATTTTCACCGCCACAACCTTTGCAGTATTTTGCAGTATCTTGTTCTAACGTTACTGCATCTATAGCTCCTGCAATCTCCATACTTCCTTCGTTAGGGCAATAGTTTACCTCTTCACCATGTTGATTTCCACATGTGCGACAATACATCTAATTCACTCCCCACTTTGCTTAATTCCACAAACCGGACAGTAAGTAGAGTTTTGATCGATATGTTCATTACATGAAATACAATTTGTCGTTTCACCTTCATTTTCTATCGCTAACATTGGATTCGGCTTCCCACACGAACCACAAAACTTATCATTTATTGATAAAGGTCCACCACATTCACATGTAGCTTTCTCGCCTTGTTGCTTTTGCAGTTCAACAATGCGTTTTCTTGCTTGATAAATAACTACATCAAATTCTTGAACTGGAGCAATCATCTCTTTTAGGCTCGCTTCATCTACTCCGTTTCCTCTTAATTGAACATAGACTCTTTGTCCAATCTCTAATAGAACCTCTGCCTTTTTCTGCATTTGCACTTGCATTTCTTTTTTCAGTTGAGCGATCTCTTGTGCAACTTGTAACTTCATCTTCCCTTGCTCAATTCCTTCTTGTAACTTATTCATTCCACTGCCTAACTTCGTCTGTAAATCTGACAAACTATTTCTCCTCCTATACACATATAGTAATATACAAAATTAACATTATATATATTACCATGATTTTCAATTTATGTAATCCAAATTTCATTTTTTCTGTTTTGAGCATTTTTTGTTTATAATGGTAGAGGAAAGAAATATGTGTACGGAGGAATATTATGCTGCAACACTCAATTACGAAAGATGAAATTATGATGATTGCGAATGAGTTCGTTCAAGGACTAGATCCACAGCAAACAGCTGATCAGGAACATGTCGCTACAGCTCGGCACCTATATCGTAGTGGTGTTGTCTACAATGTTGACTTTGATGGTTATACGCTATCAGGAACTGTAGACGCTGAAGGCAGCGTATATAGCGTCCATATCCCGATTCGTAACGTCGCTGAAAGTTATTGCGATTGCTTCGCACCAACGCAATGTGAGCATATGCTCGCTGTGTTACTATCTGCAGCGTCTAGTTTCGGGCAAGTAGGAGATGTATTAACTTTATTCAAAAATAATACGAAACCTTCCCTTCCTCCTATTCGAACTGCAAGACAAGTATTGCAATCATCAGCTTTTGAAGATACGGATTATAAAAGTTGGCAATCATATTTTGATAACGAATACGAATCATTTAAAAAAGAACAAGCTCGGCTTACTTATAAACAAATGTATTTTCTTATGAGTATTTTTACGGACTTCTATACGAAACTCGAGCGGAAAGCTCCCCGTATTGTTGTGATACATGAATTATTCAGGTTACATGCAGCGCTTTATTGCTTTCAAAAATTATTAGAAGAAATTCAAGACTTCGAAGCAAATAAAACGTATTCTTATCATCAGCCTGTTAACGTCGTTCGCCTATTTGTAGATAAAGTGGAATCCATCGTTCGGGACTTACAATCAGAAGCGATTCCTTCAGAGTCTGAAGCAATTTTGCAAGAAACAGCTCGTCTCGTTCACGAAGTATTCTTCTCCACCGATGCCTATACGCAAGAAAGATTCTTTATTTATCGTCACATATGGAGTGAACTGTTACACAATAAAGAGCAACTACATGAAGAAGAAAAACGAATCGATACGAAAATCAATCCACTTTCCAAAGCATTAGCATCTTCTCATCTACTCTTTTTAAATGACGAAGATCTATTAGCGATGGATTTACTTAAGAAACAACCTGCTTCAGTTGTAAGTCTTTACTTCTATTGGCTAGAAGAGTTGTTAAATGCAATGAAGTGGGATCGTGCGAAAAGCTGGCTTTCCTTTACGTATAAACAAGTGAAGATAACGATACATGAGCACGAAAATGCGATGTTCATAAAAGATATCGTTCGCTTATTCGTCATCATGTATGAAACGTATGCAACTCATACAAATGAACAAGCCGGACTCGAAATGATTTTGCAAGAGCTACTACCATATAGTTTCGCAAACTATGAGCAATACGTACTCGCGAAAAAGCAGTATCGAACATGGGCAGAACTTCAGCTCTTACATGGATTTGAAGCAATTGAACTTTTGAAAGAGCCGCTGAAAGATATTGAAAAGGAAGCACCAGAAGCGGCACTTCCTCTGTATCACCTTGCTGCTACCGAGGCCATTGAAGAGAGAAATCGCAAATCATATAGACGTGCAGTTCGTTACTTAAAAAAATTACGTACATTGTATAAACGATTAAAGCGCACCGATGAATTTGATGCATTCATTATTCACATCGCAAACTTACATTCACGTCTACGTGCACTACAAGAGGAATTACGGAAAGGAAAATTAATCGATGATCAATCAAACTGAAGTAACAATTAGGCTCCAGCATGTTAGTCAGGGTTGGTTCCTTTGGGGAGAAGATGACAGCGGTACTCCATTATCCGTAACAAGTTGGAAACGAAATGCATTTACATGGCACTCTACTTCCTTCTACGGTACGTTTCTAAAAGAAGCAACCTTTGAAGGAAAACAAGGTGTTATGCTAACAAACGCACAAGCATTTGAATACATCGCTAATAAACCGATGAACTCCTTTGCCCATATTCAAATGAACGGCCCTATTACAGCACTTACAGAAGATGCGAACGAATTATGGGACGCCTTCACAAGCGGTAGCTTCGTACCAGATATGGAGCGTTGGTCTCAGCAACCATCTTGGAAAGTACAGCATACACCAATCGAAGATGACACATTAGCATCTCTTTTCTCATCTGCAGTAAATGAAAGCATATTACAAGATAACCGTTCAAACGACGGATGGGAAGATGCAAAGAGACTTTATGAACATTATGACTTTACGAAAAGACAATTGGATGCAGCACTACATGAAGAAGATTGGCTTCGAAAAATTGGATACATTGAAGATGACCTTCCCTTTACAATCGGACTACGGCTACAAGAGCCGCAAGAAGAATTCGAAATGTGGAAGCTTGAAACAATTGTTACGCCAAAGCGCGGCGCACATCGCATATATGTATATGAAAACATCGATTCTTTACCAAAACGATGGCACGATTATGAAGAGCGTATTCTTGAAACACAAGAAGGCTTTAGTAAGCTTGTACCGTGGTTAAAAGAAGGCGATACATTCCGAAGTGAACTCTTTGAAACAGAAGCGTGGAACTTCTTAACAGAAGCAAGTAACGAATTACTCGCTGCAGGTATTACGATTTTACTACCATCATGGTGGCAAAATTTAAAAGCGACAAAACCAAAATTACGTGTGCAACTGAAGCAAAATGCTACGCAAACACAATCTTTCTTCGGTATGAATACACTCGTTAATTTTGACTGGCGCATTTCAACGAACGGCATTGATTTATCAGAAAGCGAATTTTTCGAACTCGTTGAACAAAACAAACGATTATTCAATATAAATGGTCAATGGATGAGACTTGACCCAGCCTTTATTGAAGAAGTACGAAAACTCATGAATCGTGCTGATAAATATGGACTCGAAATGAAAGATGTCCTTCAGCAACATTTATCAAACACGGCTGAAACAGAAATTGTAGAAGAAGATAGTCCATTTACCGATATTGAAATCGAACTAGATGGATATTATGAAGAGCTATTCCAAAAACTATTGCACATTGGAGATATTCCAAAAGTAGAGGTCCCTTCTTCATTAAACGCAACACTCCGCCCGTATCAACAACATGGCATTGAGTGGTTATTATATTTAAGAAAACTTGGATTCGGCGCACTATTAGCGGACGACATGGGACTTGGAAAAAGTATTCAAACGATCACCTACTTACTATATATAACAGAGAACAATCTCAAAACCGGTCCTGCTCTAATTGTGGCACCGACATCTGTTCTTGGAAATTGGCAAAAAGAATTTGAGCGTTTCGCACCAAATTTACGTGTTCAGTTACATTATGGAAGTAATAGGGCGAAAGGTGAATCATTTAAAGAGTTCCTTCAATCAGCAGATGTCGTATTAACATCTTATGCATTAGCTCAGCTTGATGAAGAAGAGCTTAGTACGTTATGCTGGGATGCTGTTATTTTGGATGAAGCACAAAATATTAAAAACCCACATACGAAACAGTCAAAAGCAGTAAGAAACTTGCAAGCAAATCACAAAATTGCCTTAACCGGTACACCGATGGAAAACCGACTTGCCGAACTTTGGTCTATTTTCGACTTCATTAATCATGGATATCTTGGCAGCTTAGGACAATTCCAGCGCCGCTTCGTCTCACCGATTGAAAAAGACCGTGACGAAGGAAAAATCCAACAAGTTCAACGTTTTATCTCGCCGTTTTTACTGCGTCGTACAAAGAAAGATCAAACAGTCGCATTAAACTTACCAGATAAACAAGAACAGAAAGCATACTGTCCACTTACTGGAGAACAAGCTTCCTTATATGAACAACTTGTTCAAGATACGTTGCAAAATGTAGAAGGATTAAGCGGAATTGAAAGACGCGGATTTATATTACTCATGCTGAACAAACTCAAGCAAATTTGTAATCATCCTGCTCTTTATTTAAAAGAAACAGAACCAAAAGACATTATAGAACGCTCCATGAAAACGAGCACCCTAATGGAACTCATTGAAAATATAAAAGATCAAAACGAAAGTTGTTTAATCTTCACACAATACATCGGTATGGGGAACATGTTAAAAAATGTGTTAGAAGAACATTTCGGCCAGCGCGTCCTCTTCTTAAACGGTAGTGTACCGAAGAAAGAACGCGACAAAATGATCGAGCAGTTCCAAAACGGAACGTATGACATTTTCATCTTATCGTTAAAAGCAGGTGGAACTGGCTTAAACTTAACCGCCGCCAACCATGTCATTCACTACGACCGTTGGTGGAATCCAGCTGTAGAAAACCAAGCAACAGACCGCGCATATCGTATTGGTCAAAAACGCTTCGTTCACGTTCATAAACTGATTACAACGGGGACACTCGAAGAAAAAATTGATGAAATGTTAGAAAGAAAACAATCATTAAACAATGCCGTCATTACAAGCGATAGTTGGATGACCGAACTATCTACAGATGAGCTAAAAGAATTACTTGGTGTATAAAGTGAAACTTTAATCAGTGGGGGTTTTGTTCATCCCCCACTGATTATTAGCCCTCATCAATCGGACGTTAACGGACAGCCCGACTCCCACCTAACTTCTTTGCTCCAACTGAATTTTGAGTTGGAAGTTTTACTGTCCGTTAACGCGGGATAAACAAAAGGAGCTAATCTCAAAAGATTAGCTCCTTTTTCTATTCCAAAACCAATTGCTTATTATAATCCCTGTTAATCCGCCGCACGTATCTAATAATGAATCTTGCCACATCGGTGTACGATCTCCCGTAGTCCATTGATGAATTTCATCAAATGTTGCATATCCCGCAATGAAAAGAAGAGCGTATAGGAAACACCTTTTTCTTGAATAACCCGATCGATAAAAAGCGTAATATATCAATGAACCGAGCATAAAGAACACCATAAAATGAGCACCTTTACGAAGGAAAAACTCAATAAATCCGCCTACACCTTTATTTGCAATGCTAACAGGTGTACCACCACCGTAATCGATAGATACCCATGAAAAATGCTCTTTCACAAACTCAACATTTACATATTGTTCAATATCTGAACGCATATCCTGTTTTTTATACGGTTGTGCTGAGGAATAGAAAATCAATCCCATCCATAGTAAAACAGGAATCCAAAATAACCATTTACGATTCATTCTTCCGAAACCCCTCTCTTAGTCTTTTAAGGGTACCAAAAAAAAGAATAAATTTCACGCCAAAACATGACATTTGAACC
>Ga0209130_1001533_pt1 | contig 14785 bp, 12 predicted proteins | sample AraplaMF_Cvi_mLB_FD_184264 | JGI IMG/M metagenome (GOLD analysis project Ga0209130, IMG submission 184264) | Arabidopsis root microbial communities from the University of North Carolina, USA - plate scrape MF_Cvi_mLB (SPAdes) (version 2) | ecosystem: Host-associated > Plants > Roots > Endosphere...
TATTTTGTACTTGTTCACGAATTTTTTCAAGGTTATTTTTCATTTCTACAACATATTTTGAAATTGTTAAGTCATTTGCCTTAGAACCAATCGTATTAATTTCTCTATGCATCTCTTGCACGATGAAATCCATTTTTCTTCCAACAGGTTCTTCAATCTGCAGTGTTTCACGAAATTGCTCTAAATGACTTTGCAAACGAACTAACTCTTCGTGAATATCACAACGCTCAGTAAAGATTGCAACTTCTGTTAACAATCTTTGTTCATCTAACTCTTGATTATGTAATTCTTTTAAGCGATTTTCTAATCGTTCACGATATTTTTGTGTAACAATTGGTGCATGCGGAATAATTGCATTTACACAATTGTGAATCTCTTGTAAACGATACGCTATATCTTTATGTAATCGTTCTCCTTCGCCATCTCTCATCGTTTTTAACATATGAGCAGCTTGGCGAACAGCCTCATATAAACTGTTCTCAAATTGTTCATTTACATTTTCTACTTCTTCAATCGCTGTTACTTCTGGCATTGCCATTAATTGCTGAAGTGTAATAGAATCTTGTAATTGAAATTTTCCTTTTATATCTTTCATAATCGATTGGTACTGCTCAAGAAGCGACCAATTCACACTTAATTTTCTTTCGACAAGCCCTTCACCCGTTATACTAATAGACACTTCAATGCGTCCACGTCGAACTTGTTCTGCAATTATTTTACGAATTTTGTCTTCAAATACCATCATCTGCTTCGGAAGGCGAATACTCATCTCTAGAAAACGGTGGTTCACCGATTTCATTTCTACTGTAATTTGAAAAGTATCAGTTTCTACTTTCGACCTTCCAAATCCTGTCATACTACAAATCATTTTTATCACATCCAAGCCATGAAATAACTCAATGAAAAAGGTAATAGAGACAAGGCTCTACTACCTTCTGTAAATTATATCACATTTTCATATCATTGACTATTTCAAGTTTAATCCCTTCTTATATAATACTGGCTTTTCCTTCTTCCCCTTTTTCCCCGTTAACAAAGAACCTACTAGTAAGAAGGTCGGAATTGATGATAAACCGCCAATTAACAACCAATCTCTTGCTTGTATTGGCATCGTACTAAAGATCGGTTGTAGCGGTGGATAATATATAACCACTAGCATGAGTAGTAATGAAATGATAACCGCTCCAACCAAATACACATTTCCAAACGGATTACGATGGAAAACAGAATGCTCACTTCGACAATCAAATACATGAATAAGCTGAGCAAGTACCAGCGTCGCAAACGCTACAGTTTGTGCATATTTCAGTTCATTTGGATGTTGATTATATGCAATTATAAACGCTACTAAAGTCACTGCTCCTATTAGAAAACCACGACTTATAATTTTCCAGGCAAGCCCTCTAGCAAATACCCCTTCTTTCGGATGACGCGGCGTTCTCTTCATCACGTCTCCCTCAGCCTTATCTAAACCTAATGCCATCGCCGGTAAACCATCCGTAACTAAGTTCACCCATAAAATTTGAATTGGAACCATCGGCAGCGGTAATGCAAGTAACATTGCAAATAACATGACTAAAATTTCTCCTACGTTCGATGCTAATAAATAACGAATAAACTTACGTATGTTCTCGTATATATTTCTACCTTCTTTAATTGCTGATTTAATCGTAGCAAAATTGTCGTCCAGCAATACAAGAGAAGAAGCTTCTTTCGCAACGTCTGTCCCCGTAATTCCCATCGCTATCCCAATATCCGCTGTTTTTATAGCTGGAGCATCGTTCACACCATCGCCTGTCATCGCTACTATATGCCCTTTATTTTGCAGCGCTTTAACAATTTTCAATTTATGTTCTGGTGATACACGAGCAAATACATACGTATCTTCTACAACATTTTCTAATTCTTCTACATCCATATTTGCAAGTTCTACTCCTTCAACAACACGTCCACCTGGTGGTAAAACCCCTAATTGTTCGGCAATCGCCATTGCAGTCACTTTATGGTCCCCTGTAATCATAACTGTTCGGATACCTGCTTCTCTGCACTCTTTTACAGCCTGCTCTACCTCTGGTCTTGGGGGATCAATCATTCCTTGTATCCCGACCAACATAAAATCTTTTTCAACGTCTCTTTCATGTTCAATAGAGTCTGTTATTTTTAATGGCTTAAAGGCAACTGCAATTGTTCGAAGCGCTTGACTACCTAAGCTATGAATAGCCGCCTGCACTTCTTTTCTATACAACTCACTTAACGGTTGTTGCTTATCCCCCCACAAAATTGTTTGGCTCATTTGCAAGAGGACATCTGGTGCTCCCTTCGTAACAAGAAACTTTTTCCCTTCTCTATCTCGCACAATAACACTCATCATTTTTCGAGTTGAATCAAATGGAAACTCACGAATAATTTCAAATTTCCCTTTCAGTGCCTCACGCGTTATCCCCGCTTTCATTGCTGCAGCTACAAGCGCTCCTTCAGTTGGATCTCCATCTAATACATATGCCTTTTTCTTTTGAATAATATTTGCGTTATTACATAGTGAACCAAATGTAAGTAGTTGATAAAGCGATTTCGTCTTAGCTGGATTAATTTCTTTTTCACCTTTCACAAAAGAGCCATTAGGTTCATACCCTTGACCTGTTACTTTCCACAACTCTCCACCTGACCACATATGTGTTACCATCATTTTGTTTTGCGTCATCGTTCCTGTTTTATCAGAGCATATAACGGAAGCACAACCTAACGTTTCTACCGCTGGCAACTTCCTTACAATTGCTCTCTTTTTAATCATACGCTGTACACCAAGCGATAAAGCTACTGTAACGATTGCTGGTAATCCTTCTGGAATAGCAGCAACAGCTAGCGACACGCCAGCTAAAAACATATGATATACTTCATTCCCTTGATACACACCAGCTAATACAACAAGCGCTGTCAAAACAAGTGCCACTATAATTAATATTTTTCCAAGTTGCTCTAACCTTCTTTGCAGTGGTGTTTCCATTTGCTCTGCATTTTGTAACATATTTGCAATTTGACCCATCGCTGTATTCATACCCGTTGCTACAACGACTCCTGTTCCAGCTCCTCGTGTAATCATGGTACCCATAAAAGCCATATTTTTTTGATCACCAATTGAAACATCTTGCCCTTGCAATGCTTCTACTTTTTTCTGCACCGGTACTGACTCTCCTGTCAAAGCTGATTCTTCGATATATAAACTCGATGCCTCAACAAGACGTACATCAGCACCAATTCGATCGCCACTAGAAAATTTAATAACATCACCTAAAACGAGTGCTTTAGACGGTGCCTTTACCCACTTTCCATTCCGCATTACAGTAACTTGCGGGGCGGCTAGCTCTTTTAAAGCTTCCAATGACTTTTCAGCCTTTCTTTCTTGGAAAAAGCCGAGAATACCATTGATAATAACAATTGCAACAATTGCAATCGAATCAATGTATTCCCCTAAAAAAGCTGAAACGATTGTTGCACCAAACAAAACAAGTACCATGAAATCTTTAAATTGCGCTAAAAAGACCATTAGTGCAGAAGGCCTTTTCGCTTCATCTAATTCATTTGTACCAAATTTCTTTATTCGCCCTTCTGCTTCTTTCTCTGTCAGTCCAACCTTCACATTCGTATTTGTTCTTTCTTCCACTTCATGTGCGCGCATTCCATACCAGTTCATCCTGCCATCGACCTCCTGATTCCAGACATACTCTATTGAAAGCTTATTCAGCCTCGTCCAAAAAAATGCTATAATTAACTTTTAGTTAGAAAGGAGTGTTTTTTATGGCATTCGATGGATTATTTACAAGAGCAATTACACATGAAATTGCAAATTCTCTTTACACGGGGAGAATTTCAAAAATATATCAACCTTCAAAATATGAGATTTTATTACATATTCGAGCAAACGGAAAAAATCAAAAACTGATTCTTTCCGCTCATCCGACATATGCACGTTTACACTTAACAAATCAAAATTACGATTCACCTGCACTTCCGCCAATGTTTTGCATGCTTCTTCGTAAGCATTTAGAAGGTGGATTCATTGAAAAAATTGAACAAATTGATTTAGAGCGTATTATTCAAATTACTGTGCGAAGCAGAAATGAAATTGGTGATGAATCACTAAAAACATTAGTGATTGAAATAATGGGACGACACAGTAACATCATTTTAGTAGACACAAAAACAAACAATATTTTAGATAGCTTAAAACACGTTTCTTTAGCCGTAAACCGACATCGAACGGTATACGCTGGAGCTGAATATGTTGCACCACCAGCACAACATAAAATTAATCCACTTCAGATTGAAACAAATGAGGAATTTATTAGACCACTAGACTTTCTATCTGGAAACATGGATAAACAGCTTGTCGGCACCTTTACGGGAATATCACCATTATTCGCGAAGGAAGTAGTGAAAAAAGCAGGTATGGTAAATGAAAAAGCATTAGCTGAGGCATTTTTCTCCATACAACGACCATTACTAACTCATACATATTCACCAACGATGACTACTTCAAATGGGAAAGAATTCTTCTACCTTTTCCCTCTTGCACACTTGCAAGGAGCAGACAAGACGTTCTCATCTGTTAGTGAATTGCTAGACCGTTTCTTTTTCGGAAAAGCAGAGCGCGACCGTGTAAAACAACAAGCTTATGATTTAGAGCGCTTTATGCAAAACGAAAAAAATAAAAATGAGAAAAAACTCATTAAACTAGAAAAAACATTACAAGATGCTGGAAAAGCAGATAAATATCAACTATTTGGCGAACTACTTACAGCCAATATGTACGCTTTGAAAAAAGGTGATAAAGATATTGAAGTCGTTAACTATTACGATGAAAATGGCGGAACTGTAAAGATCGCATTAGATCCTTTAAAAACGCCTTCTGACAATGCGCAACGCTATTTTCAAAAGTATCAAAAGGCGAAAAATTCAGTTGTTGTTGTAGAAGAACAAATCGAAAAAACAAATGAAGAAATTCTTTATTTTGATAGCTTACTTCAACAAATGGAAGCTGCTTCTTCAAAAGATATAGAAGAAATTCGTGAGGAATTAGCTGAAGAAGGTTATATGCGCAATCGTAAAACGAAAAACGCAAAGAAAAAGCCTACTAAACCAGTATTAGATAAATATGTAGCAAGTGATGGCACAGAGATTTTCGTTGGAAAAAACAATAAACAAAATGATTACTTAACAACGAAATTTGCCCGCCGTGATGAAATTTGGTTACACACGAAAGACATACCTGGTTCTCACGTTGTCATTCGTTCTTTAGAACCGGCTGAAGAAACTTTACTAGAAGCTGCCAAAATTGCTGCCTACTACAGTAAAGCAAAAGAGTCTAGCTCTGTACCTGTTGATTTCACCAAAATACGCCATGTCAAAAAACCGAGTGGTGCAAAACTTGGTTTTGTTACGTACGACAATCAGCAAACTGTTTATGTAACACCCGATGCTGATACAGTAATGAAATTAAAAGCGTAAATAAAAAAATGCGTTGCTTATAAGCAACGCATTTTTTATATGTTTTCAATTTAGTTGCTATATCCATTCCATATTGTCAAAAAAATTGACAGTTTCATTTCACATTTGTATAAAATTTTTTACAACATGTAAATAACGTACAAGTGCAACTCCAATCAATATTTTTATCTCCCCTAAAATATATGTTGCCCCTACCATACTTTCTTCAAATATACATCTTGGCACACTATTTGCTTTATTCAATACTGTGAATAGGGGGAATTAACATGACTTTAAAAATTAATAAAATCCAAAATCAACTACAAAACTACGAAATCGACGGATTGCTTATTACAAAAAAAGAAAACCGCCAATATGCAACTGGCTTTACAGGTAGCGCTGGCGTCGTCTTACTCTCTGCGGATAAAGCTGTTTTTATAACTGATTTTCGCTATGTTGATCAAGCGAAATCACAAATAAAAGGTGCTGAAATTATTATGCATGAAGGAAATTTAGAAAAAGAAATTGCAAATCAAGTATTGAAATTAAACATTCAAAAACTCGGAATTGAAGAAAACAACATGACATTGCAACAATATAAGAACTTACAAAAATACGTACATGTAGAAATGGTTCAAGTGTGCGAAATCATCGAAAATATTCGTATCATTAAAGACACGCCTGAAATAGAAACAATGAAAATCGCAGCTAATATTGCTGACGAAGCATTTCACCACATCCTTACGTTTCTAAAACCAGGAATAAGTGAAAATGATGTACGAGATGAATTAGAATTTTTCATGCGAAAAAAAGGGGCTACATCCTCTTCATTCCAAATCATTGTAGCTTCTGGCGTTCGTTCTTCTCTTCCTCATGGAGTTGCATCAAATAAAATAATCGAACGAGGCGACGTCGTTACATTAGATTTCGGTGCACTTTACGATGGATATTGTTCTGATATAACTCGTACTGTAGCAATCGGGGAACCATCAGAAGAATTCAAAAAAATATACAATGTTGTACGAGAAGCGTTAAAACGTGGAACGGAAGCAATTAAACCTGGGGAAACGGCGAAAAGTATCGATGATATAACGAGAGATTACATTACTGAGCATGGATACGGCCAATATTTTGGACACTCTACTGGTCATGGTCTTGGGTTAGAAATACATGAACCTCTTCGCTTATCCCAAGAAAGTAAGGCTACTTTAGAAGAAGGTATGGTTGTTACAGTTGAACCTGGTATTTACATTCCGAACTGGGGCGGTTGTAGAATTGAAGACGATATCGTCATTACAAAAGATGGATATGAAGTGATTACAAAATCAAATCGAGAACTAATTGTTATTCCTTGTTGAAATCACGACCTTTTTTAAAGGAGTTTTTCGTTGCACATAGAATCCTTTCTCTGGAGTCATCGTTTAAAGAGGGGGAATTTAAATTGAATTTTGTAATTGATAAGATAGATGGTTTACAGCCTGAATTTTCAAAACTTGTTTCCATGATGAATTACGCTCGCTATACAACAATGCAAGCGGTGGAAGGTTTAACAATTGAAGAACTTGATTATTTATATGATGAAGATGCAAATTCAATTGGCATGTTATTGTATCATATGGCCGCTATTGAATTTTACTACCAGATTCATACTTTTGAAGACCGTGAACCAACGGAATCTGAATTAGAGCGGTGGTTACCTGCTATTGAGTTAGGAGATCTTGGACGCGAGAAAATAAAAGGAAACACTATTGAATTTTACATAAACACATTACAAGAAGTACGTTCCAAGACGATCGAGACTTTTCAATCGTTACCTGATGAATGGCTATTTAAAACGACAGATTTTTGGTATGACAAACCAGCAAACAACTATTTTAAGTGGTTTCACGTATTTGAAGATGAGATTAACCATCGCGGACAAATTCGTTTAGTTAAAAAGATGCAAAAAGCTCATTCAGTAAAATGAGAAAATGCCACCGAATAAGGTGGCATTTTCTTTTATTCATTAACGAATAACTTTTCGTTTATTTTTTTAGCGATTACCGCTACCGACACTAATATACATATTAAATATAGCAATTTCGCAATAAATAACCACCCTTGAAACATTACAATTCCGTCAATGATCTCATTCCCTTTCAATAATAAAAACGGAATTGTGCTAATGATAATGACAAACTCAATGCTGAAAACAATTTTCTTCTTTCGGCTATATGCTTTCCATTCATTCCAGCGATACATAGGTGCAAAAATCAATACTCCTATACATAATATAATCGGTATCCATTCACTTTTAAGAAATTGCCCTGAAATAACTGATAATAGTAAACAAACAAGCGTGCCATAATACCCTATTTTCTCTCTCATTCATACTCCCCCATTCTACTTCTCCTTTAATATGTAGCTTGCTATGCTTATAACAATTTTTAGAAAAATAACAACGACAATTACAAGATAAAGACCTTTTGCAGACGACATCCATTCTTGAAAAATAGACATTTTCTCCATTCGTTTCTGCCCTTCTATTAAAATAACCCCTATAAAAAATGAGCAAACAACAATGGTACCTATCATAATTCCGATACTTTTCTTACTATATTGTTTCATATCTTCCCAGTTATATAGCAGTACAAAAACAAATCCGAAAACAGGTATGATACTAATCCATTCATTGTTTGTAAATAGATTTAAAATGATTAATAGACCACAAGAGAGGATGAATCCCCAAAATCCAATTTTTTTGCGCATAAGCCCTCCTTCAATTCCATTTTTAGGATTAATTGTATTGTAACATCCATTTATCATTCTTACCCTTACAGTACATGAAATTTCACTTTTTTTCTGTTTCCTATACTCACATACTTTCACTGCTTTCATACAATAAACTACACGAACGCCTAAAGGATGTGAATGTTATGGGAGTTGAATTAACGCTGTTACATGCTCTCTATATTCTTTGTTTACTCACTATTATTACCTTTTTTATTCTCCGGAAAGATACGACGATTATTTGTATCGTTTTTATTTTTTTATTAGCATTAACTGCAACAAGTTCTATCCCTCTTGCCATTAGCGGTATTTTTCAGAGTTTCATTTATGCTATTACTGAACTATTACCAACTATATTAATCATCTCCATTATCGTATCAATGAGCAATCTACTCGTTCATACTGGTATAAATGACACGATGATTTCACCGTTTACAAAGATGATTCGTACCCCTACCCTCGCCTATTGGATTATCGGCCTTTTAATGATGACAATTTCTTTCTTCTTTTGGCCTTCTCCAGCTGTCGCTTTAATGGGAGCTATTTTATTACCCGTCGCTGTACGCGTCGGCCTTCCGCCAATTGGAGTTGCCATTGCTATGAACTTATTCGGGCACGGCATCGCCTTATCAGGTGACTTCGTTATTCAAGGTGCACCGAAATTGACTGCGGATGCTGCTGGTCTTCCTGTTTCCAGCGTTGTTTCCGCCAGTGTTCCGCTCGTAATTGTTATGGGCATTGTGACAACTTTCGTCGCATTTTTCTTCTTACGAAAAGAATTTCATACAGACTTATCGATGCAAGAATCTATTCCATCAACCGCGTCTTCTAAATCGCTCACTTCATTATCTTCTCGGACAAAAAAATGGCTCGCTATTTGCATCCCGATCGTATATGCCATCGATATCCTTTGCATGATTCAATTTAAACTACAAGGAAGCGATGCAACTGCACTGATCGGCGGGACGACTGTTATTATGATTATCATCATTTCTCTCATCGCCTACAAAGGAAATGGACTAAATAAAACGACCGATTATTTTATAGAAGGGCTCCAGTTTGGATTTAAAATCTTCGGTCCAGTTATCCCAATTGCTGCACTCTTTTATTTAGGAGATAGCGGTTTTGTAAAAATTATTGGAGACTATTTACCGAAAGGTTCACACGGAATCATTAACGACTTAGGAATCGCTTTGTCTCAAACAGTTCCTTTAAATCAATATGTATCAGCGGGAACATTAACTATCGTTGGTGTCATAACAGGATTAGATGGATCTGGTTTTTCCGGTATATCGCTTGCTGGCTCAATCGCCAATCTTTTTGGAACAGCGCTTGGACATGGAACAGCTACATTAACAGCACTCGGGCAAATTGCTGCCATATGGACCGGAGGAGGAACTTTAATTCCTTGGGCACTTATTCCTGCCGCTGCCATTTGTAAAGTGGATCCATTTGAACTCGCACGCCGAAACTTTTTACCAGTTGTAATTGGCTTAATTGTCACCACGATCGTTGCGATGTTTATTCTATAGCGTAAGCAAGTTTTCTCTTGCTTACGCTTTTTACTTTGAAATCCAGCATTTATTACTGACTTTCAAAAGGAATTATTTACATGTTAGCGAAGTTATATTAAGAGAGTATTTTAAAAAAACGTTTACGAGAAACAGATTACTTCCATTAGAAAAGGGGACATAACTATGAATGAATTGATTTTCGTCTTATTAATTTGTCCGTTACTTATCTTTATCGTTTCTGTTATTGGAACACGTCGAACGAAAACGTATTACGTAATGCCGATTGTAACGTTTGCTAGTTTTTTAATAATAGGTGTTATCGCCTTTACTCCAAAATTCTTCTTTTGGGTTGGCATGTATAGCATCTTCTCATTTATTGTTTCTTATATGACTTTATTGTTTGTGAGAGGATATGAAGTTGCGGAAAACGCTAAGTAGTTGTTAGCAAGGAGATTATCATATGATTTTCTTTGATATTGATGGAACTTTACTTGAAGCTTTAACAATAATATAAAAAACGACCGCGTTCCCCCACGGTCGTTTTTTTCGTGTTACGCTGTGATCCAAGCTTCGTTAGCTGGATTTTTACGCCACTCTTGTAATTTTTTCGTTTCAGCTTGTCCGATCATACCTTTTTCTGCCGCTACTTCAGTTAATGCACTGTAGTCGCTTAAAGAGTATGATGCTACGTTAGCTGCTTCTAGCTTTTCTTTTCCTGCTTCAAGCTCGTATGTGAAGATTGATACGATTCCTAATACTTCACAGCCAGCTTCGCGAAGTGCTTCTACACATGTAATTGCACTACCGCCAGTTGAAATTAGGTCCTCTACTACTACTACCTTTTGACCTTTTTCAGCTTTTCCTTCGATTTGGTTCCCTTTACCGTGACCTTTTGCTTTACTACGTACGTAGCACATTGGTAAATCCATACGATCACTTACCCATGCAGCGTGCGCAATACCAGCAGTTGCTGTTCCTGCAATAACTTCTACAGTTGGGAAGTGCTCTTTAATTAACTCTTCTAATCCAGCTGCAATCGCTTGACGTACTTTTGGATAAGATAAAGTTAAACGGTTATCACAATAAATTGGTGATTTCATACCTGAAGACCAAGTGAATGGATCGTTCGGTTGTAAAAATACTGCTCCAATTTCTAATAAATGCGATGCGATTTCTTTTTTCATACTGTTACACCTTCCCACTGTTGTTTTACTGTTTTATAAGCTTCAAGCGGATTTTCTGCTTTTGTAATACTACGTCCAACTACGATATAGCTTGAGCCAAGTTCCCTCGCACGTTTCGGTGTTGCTACGCGCACCTGGTCATTTACATCATCGCTTGCAAGACGAATCCCCGGTGTTACTGTTACAAATTCATTTCCGCATACTTCACGTAATTTTGGAACTTCAAGTGTTGAACAAACAACGCCATCAAGTCCACTTTCTTTCGTTAGTTTTGCATAATGAGCAACCGCTTCTTCTAACGTTTTCTCAATGCCAATCTCTTTTTTCATCATAGCTTCCGAAGTGCTTGTTAGTTGTGTAACTGCAATACAAATCGGTCTCTCTTTTCCTTCCTGCTTACCTTCCTCTAATCCCTCAATCGCAGCTTTCATCATACTGCTTCCCCCAGCAGCATGAACATTTACCATGTCAACATCTAGACTAGCTAGGCTACGCATAGCGCTTTTTACTGTATTCGGAATATCATGAAGTTTTAAATCTAGAAAGATCTTATGTCCTTTTTCTTTTAAGTACGTAATAATCGCAGGACCTTCTTTATAAAATAACTCCATACCAACTTTGACAAATAGCTCTTCCCCTTCAAAGTGGCGCAAGAATTGTTCTACATCTTGTTTCCCTGGAAAATCTAGTGCAACGATTAACGACTGTGACATGTTTGCTTCCAGCTCCTTCCTTGGCATTCCGAAATGTGATCAAATCCTAATTCATCTAGTAATGCTGGTAACTCTTCAATAATTGTCGGACATACGAACGGATCAATAAAGTTCGCTGTACCTACTGCAACTGCGCTTGCGCCAGCATAGAAGAATTCAATTACATCTTCCGCTGTCTCAATACCACCCATTCCGATAATCGGAATGTTTACCGCTTGGCTTACTTCATGTACCATACGAATTGCTACTGGCTTAATCGCAGGACCTGATAATCCACCTGTACGGTTTGCTAAAATTGGTTTAGCTGTTTTTAAATCTAGACGCATACCAAGCAATGTATTAATCATCGTTAAACCATCTGCACCTGCATTTTCAATCGCTTTTGCAATTTCCACAATGTTTGCCACGTTCGGTGACAACTTCACGTATACAGGTACTTCAGAAACCTCTTTTACTCGCTTCGTTAAATCAGCAGCAATTTCAGGATTTGTACCAAAGGCGATACCACCTGTTTTTACGTTCGGACAAGAAATATTTAATTCTAGTGCATGGACATTAGGCGCTTTAGAAATTTCTTTTGCAACCGCTACGTAATCCTCAGCTTGTGAGCCTGCAACGTTCGCAATGATTGGAAGATCAAATTGTTCTAACCATGGTAATTCAGAATTCATTACTTTTTCTAACCCTGGGTTTTGAAGTCCGATTGCATTTAACATACCGCCCGGTGTTTCAGCAACACGAGGCGTTGGATTTCCATAACGTGGTTGTTCTGTCGTCGCTTTAATCATGATTGATCCTAGTACACTTAAATCGTAAAACTGTGCATATTCACGACCAAATCCAAAGCATCCAGATGCCGGTATAATTGGATTTTTTAATGATAATCCTGGTAATTCAACTTGCAATCTGTTCATAGTACAACCTCCCCGATTGGAAATACTGGTCCGTCGCTACACACCTTCTTGTAAGAATGTCCACTTGGATCTTCTTGTAAGTGGCATACACATGCGAAACAAGCTCCAATACCACAGCCCATACGTTCTTCTAAAGAAATATAAGCTTTTTTCTCTTTGTAACGTCCTTCTAATGCACGAAGCATCGCTAACGGACCACATGAATAAAGAATATCAAAGTCAATTCCGTAATTATCAATTACATCTGTGACAAATCCTTTTGTACCGTGTGTACCGTCTACTGTCACAACATAAGTATCACCAAGTTCTGCAAATTTTTCTTCATAGAAAACTACATCTTTCGTTTGAAAACCTAGGATGTGAATTACGCGTACTCCTTTTGCAACAAGGCGCTGTGATAATTCATAAAGTGGTGGTACACCAATTCCCCCGCCTACTAGTAAAGCTGTTTGACCAGCTTCTGCTTCTTCTACAGGAAAACCGTGTCCTAATGGTCCTAGTACGTCTACCAATTCACCTTGTTTTCTAGTTGCTAATGTTTTTGTCCCTTGTCCTTCCGCACGGTATAGCATTGTAAATTCGTTCTTCTCTTGATCTACATTACAAATACTAATCGGGCGGCGCAGAAGGGGCGCAATGCCCTCTGCTACCTTAATGTGTACAAACTGCCCTGGTTCGTTCATTTGCTGTACTAACGTTCCTTGAAGCACTAATTCGTAAATGTTTTTTGCGATTTCTTTTTGATTAACGACGATCATATTTTGCTTTTGCATCATGCATGTACCACCTCGTGACGCTTTGTTTGCGTAATTTCTTTCATTGAATGAGCTGAGAATGTCATAGATTCTAATACTCGTAAGATTGCTCTCGTTGTATCAAGTGATGTTAAGCAAGCTACACCATTTTCTACTGATTCACGGCGAATGCGGAAACCATCACGCGCTGGTTGTTTACCTTTTGTTAGCGTATTGATTACAAACTGTGCTTTTCCTTGACGGATAATATCTAGTAAGTTGTAGTCTTCAGAATCAATTTTGTTTACAACTTGTACTGGGATATTTTGCTCTGCTAACGATTGTGCTGTTCCAGCTGTTGCTAATAAGTTATAACCGATTTCGTGGAAACGTTTTGCAATTTCCATTGCCTCTTCTTTATCTTTATCTGCTACAGTAATGATTACTGATCCGTGCGTTGGGATGTTAATTCCAGAAGCAACTAATCCTTTGTATAATGCTTTTTCAAGCGTTAAGTCTTTACCCATTACTTCCCCTGTTGATTTCATTTCAGGTCCTAATGTTGTATCAACTGAGCGTAGTTTCGCGAATGAGAATACCGGAGCTTTTACATATACTTCTTTTTCTTCTGGGTGATAACCAGTTCCGTATCCTTGCGCTACTAGGTCTTGCCCTAAAATAACTTTCGTTGCAACGTTCGCCATTGGTACACCTGTAATTTTACTTAAGAATGGTACTGTACGGCTCGCACGTGGGTTTACTTCGATTACATACACTTGATCTTCGAATACTACAAACTGGATATTTAGTAATCCAACAATGTTTAATCCTTTTCCAAGTGCAATTGTATGTTCAATAATTTGTTCTTTTAATTTGTCAGATAAGCTTTGTGGTGGGTATACTCCAATTGAGTCACCAGAGTGAACTCCAGCACGTTCAATATGTTCCATAATACCTGGAATGAATACATTCTCACCGTCTGAAATTGCATCTACTTCAATTTCTTTACCAACCATATAACGGTCGATTAATACCGGGTGATCAGCGTGAACTTTAACTGCATTTTTCATGTAGTGCAACAGTTCTTCTTGACGATATACGATTTCCATCGCGCGTCCACCTAGTACGTAAGATGGTCTTACTAATACTGGGTAACCAATTTTGTCAGCGATTGCTACTGCTTGCTCTACAGTCGTTGCTGTTTTACCGACTGGTTGCGGGATACCAAGCTGTGTTAGCGCTGCTTCAAACTTATCACGATCTTCTGCGCGATCTAAATCTTCAAGTGATGTTCCTAAGATTTTCACACCGTGAGCTTCTAATTTAGCAGCTAAGTTAATTGCCGTTTGTCCACCGAACTGAACGATAACACCTTCTGGTTTTTCTAAATCGATAATGTGCATTACATCTTCAATCGTTAATGGTTCAAAGTATAATTTGTCAGAAATACTGAAGTCTGTTGAAACTGTTTCT
>Ga0209130_1001546_pt1 | contig 14660 bp, 9 predicted proteins | sample AraplaMF_Cvi_mLB_FD_184264 | JGI IMG/M metagenome (GOLD analysis project Ga0209130, IMG submission 184264) | Arabidopsis root microbial communities from the University of North Carolina, USA - plate scrape MF_Cvi_mLB (SPAdes) (version 2) | ecosystem: Host-associated > Plants > Roots > Endosphere ...
TCTGGGAACAGATGGCGCGCGAGATCGATGCCATCGTGGTCGGTGTCGGCTCTTCCGGCACCCTGACCGGCCTGTCGCGCTACTTCCGCAAGGTGGCGCCGCACGTCAAGTTCATCCTGGCCGACCCAAAGGGCTCGATCCTGAAGGAGTACGTGGACACCGGCAAAGTGGCCGATACCAGCGGTTCCTGGGCGGTGGAAGGCATCGGCGAAGACTTTATTCCCGCCATCGCCAACATGGACGCCATCTCGCAGGCCTACACCATCACCGACCAGGAAAGTTTCGACAGCGCACGCGCCCTGCTGCGCGCCGAAGGCATCCTGGCCGGCTCCTCCACCGGCACCTTGCTGGCCGCCGCCCTGAAATACTGCCGCGAGCAGACCAAGCCGCAGCGCGTGGTGACCTTCGTCTGCGACACCGGCACCCGCTACCTGTCCAAGGTCTACAACGACAGCTGGATGTTCGACCAGGGCCTGTTGCAGCGCCAGAAGCTGGGCGACCTGCGCGACCTGATCGGCCGCCTGTTCGAGAACGGCGACGTGGTCAGCGTGGCGCCGGGCGACACCCTGCTGATCGCCTTCAACCGCATGCGGGCGGCCGACCTGGCCCAGTTGCCGGTCATCGAAAACGGCAAGCTGGTGGGCCTCATCGACGAGTCGGACATCCTGCTCAAGGTCGAAAACGACGCCGCCCAGTTCAAGGGCGAAGTCGGCGGCACGATGACCAGCCGTGTGGAGACCCTGGCGCCGTCGGCCGGCATGCCTGCCCTCCGTGATACGCTTGACCGTGGCTTGACCGCCGTGATTGCCGAAGGCGGAAAATTCTATGGCCTGATTACCCGCTACGACTTACTTAACCACCTGCGCAGGACGCTATCTTGACCGACAAGAAAACCAAAGCCCACCTGGCCACGCGCGTCATCCACGCTGGCCAGCATCCCGACCCATCGACCGGCGCGATCATGCCGCCGATCTATGCCACATCCACTTTCGTCCAGCAGAGTCCTGGCGTACACAAGGGCCTCGATTACGGGCGCTCGCACAACCCGACGCGTTGGGCGCTGGAGCGCTGCGTGGCCGACCTGGAAGGCGGCGCCCAGGCCTTCGCCTTCGCCTCCGGCCTGGCCGCCATTTCAACTGTGCTGGAACTGCTCGACGCCGGATCGCATATCGTGGCTGGCGACGACATGTATGGCGGCACCTTCCGCCTGTTCGAGCGGGTGCGCCGCCGCAGCGCCGGGCATGAATTCACCTACGCCGACCTGACCAATCCGGAAAACCTCCTGGCCGCCCTGCGTCCGGAAACGAAAATGGTGTGGGTCGAGACGCCGACCAATCCGATGTTGAAGCTGGCCGACCTGGCCGCAATCGCGCGCATCTGCCGCGAACGCGGCATCATGGCCGTGGCCGACAATACCTTCGCCAGCCCGATCGTCCAGCGTCCGCTGGAGCTGGGCTTCGACATCGTGGTGCACTCGGCTACCAAGTACCTGAACGGGCACTCGGACATCATCGGCGGCATCGCAGTGGTTGGCGGTGAAGAACGGCAGTCGGCCTGGCGCGAGCAACTGGCCTTCCTGCAGAACTCCGTCGGCGCCATTGCGGGACCGTTCGACGCTTTCCTCGCCCTGCGCGGCGTGAAGACGCTGGCGATCCGCATGGAGCGCCACTGCAAGAGCGCACTGGAACTGGCGCGCTGGCTGGAACGCGAGCCCAAGGTGAAAAAGGTGTTCTATCCAGGACTCGAGTCGCATCCCCAGCACACGCTGGCCAAGGCGCAGATGGATGGCTTCGGCGGCATCATCTCGATCGACCTCGACACCGACCTGGCCGGCGCCCGGCGCTTCCTCGAACGCTGCGAAGTGTTCGCGCTGGCGGAAAGCCTGGGCGGCGTGGAATCGCTGATCGAGCACCCTGCCCTGATGACCCATGCATCGATTCCGGCGGCGCAGCGCGCCACGCTGGGCATCGGCGATGGCCTGATCCGGCTCTCGGTCGGGATCGAAGACATCGAGGATTTGCGCCAAGACCTGCGCAATGCCCTTGACGCCATCTGAACGCCACTGCAGCAACTGCAAGCGCCCGATGCGGGTGCTTGATCTCTCCGGCCATTACCAGCGGCGGGTAGAGATCGACACCTGCCCGCATTGCTGCCTGGTGTGGTTCGACGACACGGAATCGGTGCGGCTGGCAGGCCCCGGCATCGCCGAATTCGTGCGCGAGATCCATGGGGCGATGCAAGCCGGCGGCGAGCACGCGCATGCGGTGTCGCTGGCGCGCGTCCAGTCCTGCCCGGCCTGCAACGCGCCGCTCAAGCGCGTGTTCGACATGTCGCGCTTCGGGCGCACTTCCAAACTCCAGTGCCCGCACGGGCATGGCTATTACCAGACCTACATTCTCTACCTGGCCGAAAAGGGATTTGCCCGCCCGCTGGCATGGTCGGACATCCGATCGCTGCATGCCGCAGGAAAGGAGGTTTTTTGTGCTGGCTGCGGCTGTCCGCTTCCCGCGCGGCCGGTCGAAGCTTGTCCGGCTTGCCATTCCGCTGTCGGTGTTATCGACCCTGCCCGCCTGGCAATGGCGGTTGCGCCAAACGATCCAGCCAACAGCGTTAATGCTCCGGCAGTCGAGCAGCATAAATGCCACGCCTGCGGCGGCGCCATTGACCTGACACGCGACATCCATTGCCCCCACTGCCAGGCGCCGGTATTGCGACGGGACACGGAAGATGCCTCAGCTTCTGCCACGGCAGCCGCCCGCGCTGCGGAGGCAGCATTGGCTTCCGTGCGGGACGACTCCCACCGGCTCAAGACGGCAAGCCAGCATTTGATGGTCAATTTTGGCGAAGACCACCGCACGCAGCGGTTGCAGAACTTTGAATTCAGGTTGGCCATTGGCCTGGTGATTGGCGCCGCTGCGTTGGCCACCATGGCCTGGTACCGGCAGCCGGCGCAACGCGCCAACTGGAAACGCCAGGAGGCGCCGCTGATTTCGTATGCTCCGCGCTTCAAGGAGGCGGAACTGAAGTGCGACCTGCATTCATCGGTAAGGCGCGAAGTGCGGGTACGCCAATTGATCGTCGCGCCGGGTGCGCCGGGGCCGGGGCCAGCGAACGCCACCTACGGCGCCATGCAGGCAGCCTACGTGCAGGCCAAGGCCGTGCGAGCCGAATGGGAAGCCAGCGGCGCATTCGACACGCTCGAGCAACAGTTCGGCAACCCGAATGCAGGCTCGCGCAGCCTGCCACCAGGCATCTTCCGCCGCGGCGAAGTGCTGGCCGCAGTGGAACGCGCAGCTTTCTGCCTGCCTGTCCACGAAATCAGCCCGCCGATACTTGCCGAAGACGGCTTTCACATCATCGAAGTGCTGGAGGCGCGTTAATCGGCTGGCCGCCGAGCAGGATCGCTGATATTGAACACGCGCCGCACCAGGCTTTCCAGCGCCACGAATACCCCCTCGACCCCAAAGCCTGCAATGAACGACAACGCCGAAGTGCTGAGGGCCCAGTTCCCCAGCAAGCCGATCTCGCTACCGGGTGTCTGGCCGGATGGATTGACGAACAAGGCAATGCACGCCCCAATCGTGGCGCCCAGCGCCAACTGCAGCAAGGCCAGGGTGAAATCGCGTGGCGACAGGAGGCTTTCGCGCATTTTGGCCCACAAGCCGCGCACTACAGCGGCGCCGGCGCCCAGAACGCCATAACATAACGGCAGGACCGCTGTGCCCACCACCAGCGTCACGACGCGCGCCTGTTCCTCCTGCGCGCGTTGCAGGCGGTTTTCTCGCTCTACGGGAGTGGCGCTCGCCTGCACCACACCGTCTGCCGGCAAGCGGCCGAACGGGCGGGCCAGCGTGCCATAACAAGCCTGCCAGGGCACAAGCCAATCGCGCAGGTTCATGCTGATTGCGGCCGCCTGCGCCATCAGTTGCCGGCGCCGCGTGCAAAGCTGGTACTCCTCGGTGTTCCTGAAACTCGGCAAGCCGGCGTTATCGGCTTCCGTGCAGAACTGCATTGGAGGCGCCGTAGTGCTGGCGGTGTGCTTGAATTCAGCTTCCTCGATCTCTTTGGACAGCGCGGCCTGTGCCGCTTGCACCGCATCCAGGTGCTGCAGGATGGCGCTGCCGCCTGCAATGTGCCAGGACATCACGCAAGTCAGCACCAGCCCAAGCAGCAGAAGGTAGACCACCAGCTTCATGCGCAGGTTGAAGCTTGAGGCTACCCTGACCAGGCCGGGGAATGCGTTGCGCGCCAGGGTCAAGCGCGTCGGCTTGTCCCAATGCGGGCTGTGCGCGGAACCGTTTTCGCTGCCGCCATTCCCGAACATCTTGTCGCGTAGCCAGTTGCGCCAGTCGCGCCGGTTGTCTTCACCCACCACCAGCAAGGTGAAGGCGATGGTCAGGCCGGTTGCAGGCCGCGCGGCGGCATTCAACTTGTCCTTGGCGCACAGCACCTTGACGGCCTGCGCCACCCGCTGCTGCTCACTGTCGGGCGGCGTCAGCCCGATCGCGCACAGTTCATCGATGTGCGGCTCGCCGTCGTCATGGTTATGGAAGTTGTAGAGGCTCTTGTCCCAGCGTCCGGAGATGTGGTCAAGCAGCAGGAAGACTTCATTCAGCTCGCGCACGAAAATGAATTCTTCGATGCGCTGGCAGGCGTCGCTGCCATTCTCGTCGCGGTTGGAAGACATGGCCGCCTCCCCATTAGCAGTTTGTCACTTCATTGTGCGCCTGCCAATGCGGGGAGGACTTTGCGCTAGCTCAAACGTGAACCTTATTCGCCTGGGCGGTACTTGCGTTCCAGGTTCTTTTCGATGTCTTCCTTGTAGAACAGCACGTCCTTGAATTCGCCGCGCGCATACATCTCGGCCTGGTCGCTGAAATGCGGCGATGCCGGATCGCCGCTCTCGCCGCCGGCCAGGATGCTCTTCGCCGTCACCTTCGGACCGAATTCCACGGCCGCCACGAAGCTATTGCCGCGCTCGCCATAAATGCGCTTGGTGCGCTGCTGCGAAGTCATGCCATAGGCAGCCAGTGCGCCGAAATTGCCCGAGGCGAAAGGCACCGGGATGCTCGGCTTGTTGTCATCGAACGGCTGCACGATATCGCCGGTCAGGCGCTGGAAGCGGTTGATTTCGCCCCATGGCGTTTTCCAGCTTCCAAAGTCGGAGGCCAGCTTGTTCGAAGCGCGCACCAGCGCTTCCAGGCGCTGCTTCGGCGTCAGCTGCGTGGCCAGGTAATCGAGGACAGGCATGCCCTTCTCTTTGGCTGCCGGGCCATATTGCTTGACCTGGTCCTGCAGCCAGTAGATGGCCACCGAGGTCGGCACCGACGTCAGCGAATAGCGCATGTCCCAGTCGCGCAGCAGCGTGATTTGCTCGATCACGGCGGCCTTGGACAGGTCGCTGGCTGGCGCCTCATCATAAGCGCGCACCAGCAGCGGCAACAGCGGCTCAAAGGCCGGCAACTGGTTGTCGTAAGCGGCCGCGATCAGGCTGTCGATGGTGAAGTCCTTCTTCCCTTGCAGCACGCGCACTGCGTGAATACCGCGCGCATTCTCCGGGTTGACCGACATGTAGGCCGGATAGTCTTCAGGACGCGGGCTATAAGCGCCGGCCGCAGAGAACGGCCAGTTGTTGGTGTTCTGGATCCAGCCATTCTTCGGATTGAAAAGCTGGATGGTTTCGCGCACCTGGTGCAGGCCTTTCCAATCGGTCGCAGGTTCTGCGCCGTTGACCGGCTTGGTGTAGTCGAAGCGCGGGTCGCGCACCGGCATGAAATTGCCGTGGAAATAAGCGATATTGCCGTCCGCATCCGCATACACGGTATTGTTGGACGAGTTGGTGCGCAACTCCATCGACTTGTAGAAGGCCGGATAGTTGCGTGCCTTGGTGCGGATGAAGGATTGCGTCAGCGCCTTCAGCGGCTCGTTCATCATCGCCACCGAAACCCATTTTCCGTTCTGCTCGCGCACCACCGGGCCGCGATGGGTGAAATAGGCCGTCACGGTTTTTTCCGACATGCTGCCGTCGGCAGCCTTGTACGGAAGGCGCACGGACTCGGTGCGGAACGGACGCAACTCCTTGCCGTACTGGTAGAAGAACTTGCCGTCCTTTTCGACCACCGTCTCCAGGTACTCGTCGATCACATCGCCGCCGCCGGAAGTATGCATCCAGCCGATGCGGTCATTGAAGCCCTGGTAGACGAAGAACTGGCCCCAGGTGACGGCGCCGTACGCATTCAGCCCTTCCTGGCTGACCACATGGATCTCCGGACGGAAATAGAACGAGGTGTGCGGGTTGATCATCAACAGCGCGTGCCCCGATTTGCTCAGCGCCGGCGCGATGGCGAAACCGTTCGAGCCGCGCGGTTCGTTATCGAGGTCGCTGCCGCCGAGCGCCGTCGAGGGCGCAGGATGCTTGCTGTAGAAGGCCTTCAACTGCTCGATGTTGACGCTTTCAATATCGCCGCCGATGCTGCCTTCGCTGAAACTGAGCGCCATCCAGGGCTCGAAACGGGCCAGCAAGCGAGGCTGCACCTTCGGGTGGGTGTACAGGTAGAAGTTCAGGCCATCGGCCCAGGCCACCATCAGCTTCTTCAGCCAGTCGGGGCTGGCCTTGTACTGTGCCTTCAGCTGCGCGGGCGTGATGAACAGCTTCATGCGCAGGTCCTGGTACAGGGCCTTTTCGCCCTCCACTTCCGCCAGGCGGCCCATCGCATTGATGAAATTCAGCTCGATGCGCTTGAAATCATCCTCCGACTGCGCATACATCATGCCGAACACCGCATCCGCGTCGCTCTTGCCGTAAATGTGCGGAATGCCCCACTTGTCGCGCAGGATGGTGACGCGCTTGGCAATCGCCTGCAAGCGCAGCACTTCCGCAGGACTCAGTGCCCCTGCCGCCTGTGGGGCGGCCGGGGCGGCAATCGCAGGTACGGCGCAGAACGCGACAAGCGCGGCATTCAGCTTCAGCATGCTTTATTGCTCCACCAGTTGTGCAATGCGTTCGCGCAGTTCGGCGTTCTCGGCACGCAGCGCGGCATTCTTTTCCTTCAGTTGCGAGATCTCGAGACGCAGCACTTCGACCTCGGTCAGCGGCGCCGGGCGTTCCGCCGCTTCGTAATGCCCTTCGCCGGCATCCTCTTTCGGCGCTTTCGGCGGACGATTGGCGGCGCGCTGTTCGCGGATCTCACGGGCAGCCTGCTGCAGGAACTTGCGGCCGCCGGCGACTGCCGACTTCTGGTCTTCTTCCGACAGCGAAGCCACGGTGGCGGCGGCATTGATCGAGATCGTGCCGGAGCGCACGGCTTCGACCAGTTCCGGCGTAGCGCTGCGGGTGATCTTTTCGATCTGGCCCAGGGTATTGGCGCTCAGGCGCGCCGCGCGGGCGATGTCTTCGCGCTTGGCCTTGGCCTTCGGCGGAGCCGCCGGTTCCTCGGCTTCCGGGTCCGGCGGCGCAATGGCGGCATCTTCCGCCTTGGCCTGCTCTTTCACAGCCTGTTCGCGCTTGCCCAGGATTTCCTGCTGGCGCAGGGCCAGCACGCCACGCTGGAAGTCCGACACGCTGCGGCGGCCCAGGTGGTTATCGATCATCCACAGCATCACGTCTTCAATATCCTTGAAGCTCGTGTTCTGGGTGACTTTAAAAGGAATGCCGTGCTGCTGGCAGATCGAATAGCGGTTATGGCCATCGACCAACACATCGTTCCACAGCACCAGCGCATCGCGGCAGCCTTCGGCCAGCAGGCTGCGCTCCAGCGCCGTGCGCTCAGCCTCGGTCAACGGCTCGATATAGTCCCGCAGGACGTCGTTAATCTTGATTTGCATGTGGTCTTTCCAGGGAATTCTGCGACCAGCATGCTACAACATTCCGCGCCGATTTCAAGCGTTGCCAGATTTGCCACTACTGGATGTTAACGAACAGTCATGTCATAATAGCGGGCTTCAACATGCCCCGGTGGTGAAATTGGTAGACACACCGGACTTAAAATCCGTTGCCTGCAAGGGCGTGCCGGTTCGATTCCGGCCCGGGGCACCACGACTCTTCAAGGCAAGCGCAGCTATTCGGCGCATTCCGCATCAAGCCAGGTACGTAGGTTCCCCCTGAGGCAACTTGGCCGTATAGGCCAGTCCTGCACGGCCTAGTCTTCGACCTGTGGAAACAAGGTGAAATCGGGCAGCGGATGTTTCTTCAGCGCTGCCTCGCTTCCGATGCTCAGCGTGGTCGCCTGCGTTCCGGTGAACGCTGGCCAGGCCGGCAAGCCTTTTCCGTTCGGATTGCCGGTGCGAGCAAACTCAATCAAGGTGTCGGCTAGACGCGAGGCCAACTGCCGGTCTTCAGGCGCCCAGTTGCGCTTGTCGATGTCCAGATTATCGAACAGGTACTGAATTTCCACGCCATGCCCGGCACCGCACCCCCAGTTACAAGGCGTCTGTGGCGCGGCGGGGCGATGGGCAAAGTAGTAGACATACGATTTCGCATGGCCATATCTCGCCTGCAGCAGCGCCCAGTAATTCATGCGCCACCCCCACCAGTCATTGGTCAGTTGATGGATAGACTCGACAGCCTGCGCGTCGCTGCCGCCGGGGTAGGCTGCCAGCATACGCTCGGATGGTGCGTGGCCCAGCAGCATAGTCACCAGTTCATGGTGTTTGGTAGCATTGATCTCCTGGGTGCCCAGGATTTCTCCGGCCAAGTCCTTGCCTTCTTCGGCGGTCCAGCCCACTAGCAAGGGCACATCGTTCTGACCATGGTTGCGGTAGAGGGTGGTCAGGTCAGTGCGTAGCAGGTAGCCGTCCACGTAGCTGCGCGGCAGCCATGCCGGCTTCTGCAATTCTTTCACACTCAGCTTGCGCAGATCGGCCAGATGTTCGGCCCCGACGGACTTGGCGAATGCCAGGCCTTTTGCTTCGGCCTCGGACTTTTGATTGAAGCGGTGATTGTCGTCAGGCCGGATCGGCATGGCGTCGTTGCCGCTTTCGGCCACAGCGCGCTGGAACAGGCCTTTTGCCAACGGTGAGGCGACCAGTAGCCCGACTGATTCGCCACCCGCTGAATTGCCCATGATCGTGACGCGCTCAGGGTCTCCGCCAAAGGCCGCGATGTTGTCCCTCACCCAGCGCAATGCGGCGATTTGGTCCAGGATGCCCTGGTTGCCGGAGGTATGCGAGGGCGATTCGGCGCTCAGTTCCGGGTGAGAGAAGAAGCCAAATATGCCGAGACGATAATTGAGTGTCACTACAACTGCCCCACGCTTTGCCAGATTGGAGCCATCTTGTACGGGTACCGCGGCGGTGCCGCCATACAATCCGCCACCATGAATCCACACTATGACGGGCAGCTTGTTCGCCTTTTCAGGCGTCCATAGGTTCAGGTACAAGCAATCCTCGCTTTTCGGATTCGTGATCCAGTCCGCGGTCTGGGCACATGCCGCTGAAAAGCTGGTCGCCAACTTCACACCCGTCCATGGCACCACTGGTTGCGGCGCGCGCCAGCGAAAATCACCGATAGGCGGCGCGGCAAACGGGATTCCCAAATAGGTCTTGAGAGTGGCGGCATGGCTGCCGACAATAACGCCGCCGGTGACCTTGACCGGACTGGTTAGCGGGACGGCTTGAGTCAGCGAGGGAGCCAGCAGCAGCAGGCCAGAGATGGCCAGGCAGCGCGTATGTACAGACCTAATCATTCTCATTGTGTGCTCTCAAGCATCATAGACGAATGGGATTTTATTTAGAAAGTCAATTCGCAAAACTCAAAATAAGATGTTTTATTATGCCGGCTTATTTATTTTTCTAAATTATAAAATAACGCAGTTGTCATTATGAAAATAAGCGAAATAAAGTGATCCACTTGCTAATCATGATCAGCAATGAAAAAAAGCAGAAACTTTGCTGAGCCGGCCCGGGCATCATCAAATTACGTGATTCCCTAAGTTGACTAGGGGTATCACTCCCGCCTACACTCCGCACCGTTATCAATTTTTGGAGTCCCCTTTCATGGGCACTTGTTCGAGTCATAGTTGTCAGCCGGTTCATTCCGGCCCCGCATAACGGCACGATCGCGTCCTGGGCTCCCGCCTCACGTCATCCGCCGTCGCGGATGATGGTCACCCATCCCAAACTCTGATACTCAAGCGCGCAAGATAGCGGGCCCGCATCCTTTGCGGAGAGCCTGATGTTCGCTTCATTCACCACGCGTCCCAATCGCTGGGACTGGGCCTTGCTGCCATTGGTACTGGCAGTGTTGATCGCTGTCGCCTATGGCGCCATGCAGATGGCGCGCCCCTTCGTGCTTGGCCAGCCTATGCCGGTCAGCCTCGATCCGGCCGCACTGCCCTATTACCTGTTGCGCACCATTTTGCGCATGTTCGCCGCATTGGGCGTGTCGCTGGTATTCGCCTTCGTCTTCGCGGCGGTGGCGGCCAAATACCGGCTGGCTGAAAAGGTCCTGGTGCCGCTGCTGGACGTGCTGCAGTCGGTGCCGGTGCTGGGCTTTCAGGCAATTGCCATCGCGCCCTTCATCGCCCTGTTCCCGGGCAGCCAGATGGGCGTCGAATGCGCGGCCATCTTTGCGATTTTCACTTCGCAGGCCTGGAACATGGCGTTCAGCCTGTACCAGTCGATGCGCGCCGTGCCGGCCGAACTGCACGAGGCAAGCCGCATGTTCCGCCTCTCGGCCTGGCAACGCTTCTGGCGCCTGGAGCTGCCGTTCGCCATGCCGGGCCTGCTGTGGAACATGATGATGTCCATGTCCGGCGGCTGGTTCTTCCTGGTGGCGGCTGAGGCGATTTCCGTCGCCGGGCAGGACGTCAAGCTGCCCGGCATCGGCGCCTACATCGCGGTGGCCATCGAAGCTGAAAACGGCCGCGCCATCGCCTGGGCCATCGGCGCCATGTTCGTCGGCATCGTCATGTATGACCAGCTGTTCTTCCGGCCTTTGCTGGTGTGGGCGGACAAGTTCCGCTTCGAAGAACTTGACGGCGAAGTTGGCCGCCGTTCCTGGCTGCTGGACTGGGTGCGCCGCAGCCGCATCGCCAGCCGCCTGACCGACAAAGCGTGGAAGCTGATGCGCTCGACCCTGGGCTGGTTTCCGGCCCGTCCGGTCGAAGCGGCCGCCGCCGGCAAGGGCGCGCGCCGCTGGCGCCTGCCGGCACGTGCTGCCGATACGCTGCTGCTGGTGCTGGCAACCTGGGCCAGCTACCGCGTCGCCGCCTTCATCCACACCGAGGTTGGCTGGCGCGAGGCGGCCAGCGTATTTGCCCTGGGACTGGCTACGCTGGCCCGCGTCGCCGTTCTGATCGCGCTCGCCTCCCTGTTCTGGGTGCCGGTCGCCGTGTGGATTGGCCTGCGCCCACGCTATGCGCAAAAGATCCAGGCGGTGGCGCAGTTCCTGGCCGCCTTCCCGGTCAACCTGCTGTTCCCGGTGGTGGTGTACTCGGTTCTGCACCTGGGGCTCAATCCGGACATCTGGCTCAGTCCGCTGATGGTCTTCGGCACCCAGTGGTACATCCTGTTCAATGTCGTCGCCGGCGCCTCCACCCTGTCCACCGACTTGCGGCTGGCGGCGGCGAACCTGGGCTTGAAGGGCTGGCTGAAATGGCGGCGGGTCTACCTGCCTGCCGTATTCCCCAGCTACATAACAGGCGCCGTGACGGCCAGCGGCGGCTCGTGGAACGCCAGCATCGTGGCCGAATACGTCACCTGGGGCAAAACCACCCTGGTAGCGCATGGCCTTGGCAGTTACGTGAAGCAGATGACCGATGCCGGCGACTTCCCCCGGATCGCCCTCGGCATCGGCGTCATGTGTGTATTTGTAATGGCAATCAACCGCTTCGTTTGGAGCCGTTTGTATCAGGAGCAGGCATGAAAAAAGAAATCCTGGTCGACCTGCAAGGCGTCGGCAAATCCTTCCGCTCTGGCGATGGCGCCAGCCGCACCGTGCTCGATGGCGTCGACTTCGCGCTGGAGTCGGGCGAGATCGTGGCGCTGCTTGGCAAGTCAGGTTCCGGCAAATCGACCCTGCTGCGCATTATCGCGGGCCTGGTGCAGGCCGATGCCGGCGCGGCCAAGTATCGCGGTGCGCCGCTGGCGGAGCCGGTGCCAGGCATCGCCATGGTGTTCCAGTCTTTCGCCCTGTTCCCCTGGCTGACCGTGCAGCAGAACGTGGAACTGGGCCTGGAAGCGCAAGGCGTTGCGCCAGCCGAACGTGCCGCGCGCAGCGAAGCCATGCTGGACCTGATGGGCCTTTCCGGCTTCGAAGGCGCCCTGCCGCGCGAACTGTCCGGCGGCATGCGCCAGCGCGTGGGCATCGCCCGTGCCCTGGTCACCAATCCGGACGTGTTGCTGATGGACGAAGCATTCTCGGCGCTCGACGTGCTGACCGGCGAAACCCTGCGCAACGACATCCTCGAGCTGTGGGACCATGGCCGCATCCCGACGCGCGGCATCCTGGTCGTTTCGCACAATATCGAAGAAGCGGTGATGATGTCGGACCGGATCATCATGCTCTCCAGCGACCCGGGCCGCATCCGCACCGAAATCCGCATCGACCTGCCGCGTCCGCGCAATCCGGACAGCCCGGCCGTGCGCCAGCTGGTCGACGAGGTGTATGGCCTGATGACCATGCGCGCGCCTGCTGCCGGTCCGGCGCGCGAGGCCGGCCCGGACTACCGCCTGCCCGACGCCGACATCGAGCGCATCGAAGCGGTGCTGTCGCTGCTGGCATCCGAGCCCTTCGAAGGCCGCGCCGACCTGCCGCGCCTTTCCGACGAAAGCGAACTGCCGGACGAAGCCCTGTTCCCGGCCTGCGAAGCGCTATCCCAGCTGGGGCTGGCCACGGTGGAAGGCGGCGACATCACCATGACAACGCTCGGCCGGCGCTACGAGGCTGCCGACCATGCGGGACGCCAGGCTATCTTCGGACGGCAGCTGCTGGCACACGTCACGCTGCCGCAACACATCTACAGCAGGCTGCGTGCGTCCGCCGACGGTGCACTGCCGGAAGAACAAGTGCTGTCGCCGCTATTGGAATCCAACGAACCCGAGGAAGCGCGCCGCATCATGCGTACCGCTATTGAATGGGGCCGTTATGGAGAAATTTATGAGTTTGATTTTCACACGCGACGCCTGCGGCTGGCCTGATAAGCGCCGCCTGCTGATGGTGGCCGGCGCACTGCTGTCGACAACAGCGTGGGCCGGCCGCCCTCTGGCCACTGACGATGCAACCATCCTCGAGCCGAGCGACTGCCAGGTCGAAGCCTGGCACCAGCACACCGGCAACCTTCGCGAATGGTGGGCCATGCCTGCCTGCCGCGTCGGCGAATGGGAACTGGCTGCAGGCAAAGGCCAGGCGAGCAATGCAGCCTTGCAGGCCAAGACCGTCCTGCGCAGGCTGGAAAGGAATGGCTGGGGCCTGGGCTTGGCTATCGCAACCCAGCATGGCATGGCGCGCCAGCACACTGTCAACGTGCCGCTGACAGTCTCCTTTGCAGGCGATGCCTTGCAGCTGCACTTGAACGCAGGCTGGATGCGGCCCCGCGGCGCGCCAGGCCGTGCCACCTGGAGCATCGGCGGCGAATATGCATTCGCGCCGCGCTGGAGCGCCTCCCTGGAAAGCTACGGCAGCCATCGCCTTCCGCAAACCAGGCAAGCAGGCCTGCGTTACGCCCTGGTCGAGGGGCGCCTGGACCTTGACGCCAGCGTTGGAAAAACGCCCGGAGCAGCGCACCAGCTGGCCCTTGGCATGACTTGGGCGTTACCGAGGTTGCTATACTAGCGCGTTGACGTCCCCCCGCCCTAAAGGACGGGGATTCCTGCTTCCAGCGTCGCACGTCCGCGACGGAGAATGTTTAACGCAGCATTACGATCACGATCATGTACTACACCGCATTCGCTGCATTCCCATTCTCTTATTCCAAGGCCTGCGATACCCTTCGGCCTCGAATCGGGCAGTGCGCCGCAATTCGAGCAGGTCTGGGTGGTAAAGCGTTCGTCCACTTCCACGTACCGCGCGCCATGCCTTATGGCCTTGTACGCCAGCATCTTGCGGAAAGACGACCAGCCTGCATCAAGCACGGACTTCGCCAGGCTGGTTTGGGCGAGTCCACTGGCATTGACATTGCCAACAGCGATATGGTCGAAGGCGCGGGCAAGCTCCACCGACCTGTTATGCAAGAAGTCCAGCCGGCGCCGCGCCGTGCGTGCCTGGATGGCTTTGACGCGGCGCCGCTTGTGGGCTCGCTGCGCTACTGCCAGCGCCGCTTCAGCCTCACGATAAAAGCCCGGCGCCGGAATTTTTTCTCCCTCGGACGGTGTAGCGAGATCCTTCAAGCCAAGATCGATACCGACACCGTGGTCGAGTGGCCGGACCGGCGGCTCGGCAACCTCGATCACAATATTGAGGAACCAGTTACCGCGACTGTCTTGCGCAAAGCAGGTGCCATCCTTGATCTTCCCTTCAGGAAGTGGGCGCGAGTAAGACACGCGGAACATATTGCCGGCAAAGCGAAACGCAATGCCTTCCCGATGCAGGTCGCGCCCTTTGAGCGGAACCCAGCCCAAGGACTTTCGGCCGCGGTAACGCAAATACGGCCGGCGGTGTTGGGCACGCGATTTGGCGAACTGTTCGCACACAGCATTGATCACACCAGAGTGCAGCTCCAATT
>Ga0209130_1001549_pt1 | contig 14636 bp, 17 predicted proteins | sample AraplaMF_Cvi_mLB_FD_184264 | JGI IMG/M metagenome (GOLD analysis project Ga0209130, IMG submission 184264) | Arabidopsis root microbial communities from the University of North Carolina, USA - plate scrape MF_Cvi_mLB (SPAdes) (version 2) | ecosystem: Host-associated > Plants > Roots > Endosphere...
CCTTCGGCGTGCCATTTTCCATGATGGCGACGCAGGAGTTGGTGGTGCCCAGGTCAATACCGATGATTTTGCCCATGATTTGTTCTTCCTTGTGTACTAAGTTTAATTACTTCTTATATGTGGAATTTGTGTTTCTTTTCAAGTGCTTACTTTGGCTGGGCAGCCGTCACGATGGCGGGGCGCAGCAGGCGGTCCGCAATCATGTAACCCTTTTGCAGCACGGCCACAACGGTGTTCGCTTCCTGCTCGGCCGGCACCATGGCAACGGCCTGGTGCTTGTTCGGGTCCAGCTTGTCGCCGGCCGCTGGCATCACTTCCACCAGGCGGTTGCGCTCGAAGGCGGAATTCAGCTGTTTCAGGGTCATTTCGACGCCTTCCTTCAGCGATTCCAGGGTCGGGTTTTCGACCTTCAGCGCCATTTCCAGGCTGTCTTTCACCGGCACCATGGCTTCGGCGAAGCTTTCAACGGCAAATTTGTGGGCCTTGGCAACGTCTTCCTGCGCTCGGCGGCGGATATTCTCGCCTTCTGCCTTGGCACGCATGAATGCATCATGCATTTCGGCCAGTTTCGCCTCGGTCGCGGAGAGCTGCGCTTCCAGGTCGGACATCGCAGGGGCTTCAACTGGAGTCGTTTGCTCTTCTGCCTGTTCCACTTCCGGGTTCTGGCTTGGCTGGTTTTCCTGGTCTTGCATCTAAAAGACTCCTACAAAATCGTGTTTATCTGACATCTGTTGCTTCATGCACGGGCAAGAAATGGGGCTTGCCCCTATCTTTTCAAGGGGTATTCTGCCCCTCTGCGCAAAGGCCCGGCGCACGCCGGCGGGTGTTGTTGTAACTGTAGAGTTACAAATTTTACAAAGCTCTGAGATACGTAAACCGGGGGTTTTGACTAAGATGAATCTATGCGGTGCCTGGACACCGCGTCCCTCGGAGCGCATCATGAAGTTGCCATTTATTACAGCATCGATCATCGCGTGGAGCTTCCTTGCTACTGCAGTGATCGTCTTCAGCGAACTCTTCCCCTAACCAGTTATTTTAGCAGGTTAGCACTCACCGCCCGCAAGTGCTAACAACTGGCTACTTGCGCAGCTTGCGCATGGTCGACATGGTCGGCCAGCCGATCATGTGTTGCTCGGCAACCTCAGTCAGGGCAGCGATCCAGGCTGGATGGCTGTTCAGGCAGGGGATGTAATTGAATTCCTTGCCGCCGTTGGACAGGAAGTCGTGGCGCACTTCCATTGAAATTTCTTCCAGGGTTTCCAGGCAGTCGCTGGTGAAGCCCGGGCAGATCACATCCAGCTTGCGCACCCCGTCTTTTGCCAGTTGCGCCACGGTCGGCGCGGTGTAGGGCTGCAGCCACTCGGCCTTGCCGAAGCGGGACTGGAAGGTGACCAGGTAGTCGTTCTCGTTCAGGCGCAGCTTGGCCGCGAGCAGGCGGGCGGTTTCCATGCATTCGCGCTGGTAGGTGTCGCCCAAGTCGATGGTGCGCTTGGGCACACCGTGGAAGCTCATGACCAGCTTCTGGCCGCGGCCGTTGGCTTCCCAATGGGACAGCACGGTCTTTTTCAGCGCATCGATATAGCCGTCGTGGTCGTGGTAGTCGCGCACGAAACGAAGCTCAGGGATATTGCGCACCTTCTTATAGTGATCGAACACGGCGTCGCTGACCGAGGCAGTGGTAGTACCCGAGTATTGCGGATAAGCCGGCAGGATCAGGATGCGGTCATGGCCATCAGCTTTGAGCTTTCCGAGGACTTCCGGCAGCGACGGCGAGCCGTAGCGCATGGCCATCGCCACCGTCACGTCGTTGTGGCCACGCTCGCCGAGCAGGCCGCGCAGCAGCTTGGCTTGCGCTTGCGTATGGTATTTCAGCGGCGAACCGTCGCTGGTCCAGATCGAAGCGTACTTTTGTGCCGACTGCTTGGAGCGGAAAGGCAGGATGATGCCGTTCAGGATGAACCACCAGATCGCCTTCGGGATTTCGACCACGCGCGGGTCGGACAGGAATTCCTTCAGGTAGCGGCGCACGGCGCCAGGCGTCGGTTCGTCAGGGGTACCGAGGTTGACCAGTACCACGGCGGTTCTGGACACGGAGCCTGGCTGGAGGGCGGGTTCTTTGGCGAACGGCATCTTGGATACTTTTTTGTTATTCGTGGGCGCGCCATTATAAACCCGCCAAGGCTGAGTCCAAGAGCAGCGGCGCCCTGTTCAATCCGCCATTCCGCGATTCCAACTCACCTCAGCCAGCCCATTGCCTTCGAAACGGAAGTAGACATCGCTAATTGCCTCGCCTCCAGTTGAATAGAGGATAGCGTCAGAGCTAAGTGCCGTGGGAGGCCCAAGCTGCCTCTGAACTTGCGCCATTGTCTGACCGAACTCTATCCCAAAAGGGAGCGGAAATTGCCTCGATCTGGTGGTCAGGACCCATAGAATTCTCTGGCCGTCGTTACCAATTTCGAAACTGGCACGGAAGGTCTTGAAAACGGCCTCGTGCATTTCGACTTCTGGTCCGTCCTCATCAACACGGTCAACTGTCACTGAGTCGTGCATGGGCTTGACGCGCGAGTATCGGCTGAAAATCCGATCAACGTAGTCCAACAGTCTAATTGTTGTTACTCTCGATTTGGCATCGTCACACGCAGCCGTGACTGACAATGGGTCCTCTTTAAGATCAGCGGCCTGAGCGATTGAAATGAAAAAAAATAATGCAAACGTAATGAATACGATGGCACGCATATTCTGCAACGCTCCTCATGTGGGCGATTATCGGCGGCTGGTGCGCGTAGCGCATCAGCTTTCCGGATGATTGATAGCTTAGGTGCATCAGCCGATGAATACCTCCGCATCCGGTGCCTCCTCCAGAATGTGCCTTAACGCGCGAGCAGCATCTCTAGCGCGACCTGCAAGTTCCAATGCGCCGGAACGATCGAATTCTCGTTCGATCAGTTCAAATTCGTGGAGCACATCAGGCAAGAACTCTGAAGAAACGGAGGCACCAGTTTGAAAAAGTGGAAGCCATTCAAGCCCCAGCGCGACGGCTGGCCCAATCCAGCAATCTCGAAATAAGCTTTCTCCAGCTATAGGCACCAGCTCTGACGCGCCTGACGAAGGATACTTAATTAAAAGAGCCACGGCCATAGCAGAAGTGCCTAAATTGATTTTGGAAGATTTGGGGCCGGAATGGTCTGGCGAGACCAGGCAGGAATATAGGCCCAAGAAACGCGACTAATTCTTGCCTCGACACGGAGTACTTCTCATGCGCGCCCAAACGTTTCCAGAGATCCTTCGAGTTTGTAGTCGGTAAGCCCGTAAAGCTTCTTGATCAAACCATCGATCGCGAGAGACAGCTCGTCGGCGTCTGCGGTCTTGTACTCAACACATGCCAGCCGACCAGGTGACCAATCAATGATCTGTGCTGACTGTAGTGGCGCGAAGACTTCATCGATCAATGTGTCCGGCGAAATCTTCCCCGTATAAGCAAAATCCATGTAGCCGCCGTAAATAAGAAGCCATATTTCAGGGTGACCAACAACACTCAATTTTGCAAAGTGCTCCCTTGGAGAAAGCTCACCGTGGAGAGTCAGGCTGCCAAATGCAGTCTGCAAAATTCGGCGAACTTCTGCTTTTGATTCTTCTTCCAATGTATGACCTTTAACCTGCAATTCAAACAACTCAGCCCTACTTCAAGCTAGCTGCGTGGAGCACTCAAGTGGCGGCGTATCAGTGAACTTAGGGTTCAGCAGAAACGAAGTTCAACAGCTTTTCGCCCGCAGCGACTACCGCTTCGGTCACGATTGGCGTAGAAAAGCGCTCAGTTTGCCACAGCAGATTAATAAGATTGTGATCTATGAGAGGAGGCCCGTCCTACAATAGACGAACCGCATCGCCAATTGCTTGGAGAGCAATCGATCTTCCCTCATCATTTTTCATATAGCCATCAAAGTCCGGGGAGAGAATTTCGCCATGATGCCCTGAAGAGATGAAGAGCCAATCGTTCCGTATCTCCTGTCCGATTGGCGGTGGCGGTTCATGGACTTGAAGCGCTGAAATTCTAAGAAGAATTTCCAACAGACCGGAATTGATCTCAATTGATTTGTTGTTATAAAAAATGTCGAGCACCTAGGCTTCCCCTGTTCATTTTGGCCTTCGCAAGAGAGGTCCGCGGTACTATCTTACCAAGCCTTTTGATCAAGGTACTTTATGAATCTCACGGTAGTAAGTCTCGATGCATTCGCCACAAATGACTGCGGCCTTACCCTCAACGTAGCCGCGCTCGAACTCGAATGGTCGACTACCACAAAAGGAACAACGCAGACTTCCCATCATGGAATCGTAATAGTCCAATGCCGCTTCGACGCTGGTATTCAGATCTACCCATCGAGATGCGACTCCTGGATAGCTTTCTTCGGCCTTGGCCTTGGTGTCTTCGATGGAAGCTGTTCCAGACATGCCAAGCACATTCCAATCTGAATCGCAGTGCAGGAGCATCGCGCCCAGGTTCTGCCCCAGGTTAAAACAGATTGCAAGGCGGGGCACATGCTCCAGTAAAACGCCATCAACAAGCAAACGCCCGGAACGGCGGTACTGGATGTCGTCAACAAATGCATATGCGACCACACGAGCAGAGTCGAGAACTGGTGGGGGAGGTTCGCGCTTCATCTTCTCTACCTAGTGTGGTCTGCTGATCAACAACGCCAACGCAGTTGGCCAAAAGGGGCTTAAGAAGCCAGCAACTCGCGCGCGTGCTTTCGGGTGGTGGCGGTGATTTCGAGGCCGCCAAGCATGCGCGCGACTTCCTCAATGCGCGCTTTCTGGTCCAGCACTTCGATGCGGGAGGCGGTACGGCCGTTGTCCGACGGGCCCTTCGCGACCTGGAAGTGCTGGTTGCCCTGACTGGCTACTTGCGGCAAGTGGGTCACGCACAGCACCTGGCGCTCCTGTCCAAGACGCTTCAGCAGGCGGCCGACGACTTCGGCCACGCCGCCGCCGATGCCGCTATCGACTTCGTCGAAGATCAAGGTCGGCACTGTCGTTGCGTGAGAGGTGATCACGGAAATAGCCAGAGAGATTCGTGCCAGTTCGCCACCGGAAGCCACTTTGGCCAACGGACGTGGCGCTACGCCGGCGTGGCCTGCAACCAGGAACTCTACCTGCTCTAAGCCGTAGGCAGTTGGCTCGCATGGACGCAACGCAATCTCGAAGCGGCCACCGGACATGCTCAATTCCTGCATGCCTTGCGTGACTGCCGCGCCCAGCGCTTGCGCAGCGGTCGCGCGTGTTGCCGACAGCTCCGTTGCCAAAGCGAGATAAGCAGCCTTCAGCTTTTCTTCCTGCTTGCGCAAGCCTTCCAGGTCCGCCGCGTCGGCGAGTTGGGCAAGCTTTTCAGACAAGCGCTCATGTTCGTCCGGCAGTTCATCGGCCTGCACGCGGAATTTGCGCGAGGCGGAGTGCAGCGCTTCCATGCGCGCGTCGACCTGGCGCAGGCGCTCAGGGTCCAGTTCCACGCGGTCCATGTAGTTATTCAACGCGTACACCGATTCCTGCAACTGGATGCGCGCAGATTCGAGCAGGTCGACCACCGGTTGCAGTTCGGCGTCCACCGAGACCAGTTTGCCGAGTCGCGTTGCGATCGTGGTGACTTGCGACAGGACCGGATGATCTTCCGCCTCCGACAGCACGCCCAGCGCTTCCTGCGCGCCTTCCAGCAAACTGGCCGCATGCGACAGGCGCGAATGCTCATTGCCGATTTCCGCCCATTCGCCTTTTTTCGGCGCCAGCTTATCCAGCTCGGTCACCTGCCATTCCAAGCGCTCGCGCTCGAACTGCAGGTTCGCTGCATTGGCTTCGTATTCTTCCAGCTGCTTCGACAGTGCACGCCACGCGCGGTAGGCCGCCGTCACTTCGCGCACGTTGGCGCCGCACTGGTTATCCAGCAGCTCGCGCTGTGAGTCGGTTTTCAGCAGCGACTGGTGTGCGTGCTGGCCGTGGATGTCGACCAGCATGTCGCCCAGTTCGCGCAACTGGCCAGCCGTTGCGGCGATGCCGTTGATGAATGCTTTGGAACGGCCTGCGTTGTCGATCACGCGCCGCAACAGCGCTCCGCCCTCCTCCACCGCAAACTCGTTCGCCTCCAGCCAGGCCTGCGCCTGTTCGGTCAGCGCGAAGTCGGCGGTGATGTCGGCTTTGGCGGCGCCTTCGCGCACCATGCTGCCATCGCCCCGGCCACCCAGCGCCAGCGTCAGTGCATCAATCAGGATGGATTTACCGGCACCGGTTTCGCCGGTGAAGACTGTGAAGCCTGGGGAAAATTCAAGTTCGATCGAATCGACAATAACGAAATCGCGGATGGACAGGGTTCGAAGCATCAGATTTTGCCGTCAGTAGATGGGTATTCGTTCCAGTGCAGCTTTTCGCGCAGGGTGTTGTAGTAGCTCCAGCCTTCTGGATGCAGGAAGGTGATGGTGTGCGGCGACAGGCGGATGTGGATCTGGTCGCCGTTCGCCAGGCTGGCGAAAGTCTGCATGTCAAAGTTCACGGTGATGTCTTTGCCGCGCTTGATCTCGATCACGATCTCGCTGGAGTCGGGCAGTACGATCGGGCGGTTGGACAGTGCATGTGGCGCAATCGGCACCATGACGATGCCGCCCAGCGTTGGATGCAGCAGCGGGCCGCCGGCCGACAGCGCATACGCCGTAGAGCCGGTCGGCGTGGAGATGATCAGGCCGTCCGAGCGCTGGTTGTACATGAACTGGTTGTCGACATCGACGCTCAATTCCACCATGCCGGCGCCGGCACCGCGCGAGACCACGACGTCATTGACCGCGGTGCCGAAGAAGATCGCCTTCCCTTCGCGCATGACGCGGCCTTCCAGCAAGGTGCGGCGTTCGGCCTTGTGGGTGCCGCCGAGGATGCGGCCCAGCACGGGCAGCATGTCTTCCTGGCGGATGTCGGTCATGAAGCCGAGGCGGCCCTGGTTGATGCCGATCAGCGGGGTGTCGTAGGAGGCGAGCTGGCGCGCGATGCCCAACATGGTGCCGTCGCCGCCCATCACCACCACGGCGTCGGCGCGCTCGCCAATGCCCTGCACGCTCATCGAAGGGATATCCGAGATGGCGAGGTGCTCGGCCGTGTCAGCCTCCAGCACCACGCTGTAGCCGCCCTGCTTCAGGAAGTCCAGCACATCGCGCACCGGCTCTTCGATGCCCGTCGTATTGGGGCGGACTACCAGGGCAATGGTGTTGTACATCGGATGCGTAACGGACATATCAATCTCGGTCAAAATATGGGGGTGGCAACACGCAGCAGAGTAACCCATAATGCTTGCTCATGCCATGCATTGCGACGCTGGCCGATACGCTAATAAATACTGTATGTTTGCACAGTATATAACAAGGGAGACTGGAATGGCAAAAGCATTGGGCATCGGCGGGATTTTCTTCAAGTCCAAGGACCCGCAAGCGCTGATGGCCTGGTACCAGGCTTGCCTGGGCCTGCCGGACGAAGCCAAGGAGTACGCCTCGTTCGCGCCTGCCACCATGCCGGCGAATGGCGCCACCGTATTCAGCCCTTTCAAGAGCACGACTTCCTACTTCGCCCCGTCCAAACGTGAATTCATGATCAATTTCATTGTGGACGACCTGGATGGCGCATTGAAACAGGTAGCCGATCGCGGCGGTACCCTGGTGGGCGACGTGCAGTCGTTCGACTACGGCCGCTTTGGCTGGTTTATCGACCCAGACGGGAACAAGGTCGAGCTGTGGCAGCCGACTGCCGCAGAGTGAGGCACCGACCGGGCGCTGATCCAGCTCAAATGCAGGCCAGCTGCAGCTTTCCAGACGGCAAGGTTGATGTAGAATTCAACCATTAAGTTGCCCATCTGCCTTCTCGCCTGCCATGGATTCCGTATCAGAAGCACAATTCGAGCTTGACCAATTGCGCCTGCAGGCCAAGCGTCAGTTGCTGGGGACCGTGGTGCTGGGCGTCATGGCCGGCATGCTGGCGTTTGTCGGCCAGAGCGCGCTTGGGCAGGCGCGCCCCCTGCTGGAGTCTTCGTTCGGGACCTGGCAAACCCTCTACACCTTCGTTCTTTGGGCACTGGCGATTGCCTGGGTGGTTGCGCTGGCCCAGCAAGCCATTCATTTCCAGAACATCAGCGAACGCTTCGAATCGCAGCGCCGCCTGGACGCGGTCTACGCCGAGCGCGCCGCCAAGGCGCAAGCGGCCGAAGACGAACGCCAGCGCCAGCGTGCCGAATCCGAAGCGCGGCAAGAGGCTGGACGCATCCGGCGCCAGAACAAGAACACGCGCAGCACCAAATTCGACTACTAAGTCCGTGCCAGTGCTGAAAAAAACCATCAAAATCCTGCTGCTCTTCCTGGCAGCAGTGTTCATGTTGGCGCTGTTGATCGAGACGCGCCTAGCTGTCGCCACGTTCTTCGTGACCTTCTTCATTGGCTGGGCTATTGCGGGGCCGGCAAGATGGCTCGCCTGGACCGTGGTTTTTATCGTTGCCGGCACAGCCGCAACGGTTGCCCTGTATTTCCTCGTGAAATTGGCGGGCGATGGCGTACTGGCCGGCGTTGCCGGATTTGGCCTTCTTCCGCTGACGCCTGCCGTCCTCCTCTGGCTTGCATCGTTGCTGCGCCGGCGCCATGGCTAAATTGGTCCTCGTACTGTTGCCAGGGATGGACGGTACGGGCGAACTGTTTGCGCCCTTCATCGCTGCGCTTGGGGATGAATTTGAGGTGCGCGTAGTGCGTTATCCCGGCGATCATCTTGGCGGCTATGAAGAGTTGGAGACGCTGGCTCGGGCAGCAATTCCGCAAGACCGGCCATACGTCCTGCTAGGCGAATCGTTCTCCGGGCCGATTGCAATAGCGATTGCAGCGTCGGCGCCTGGGCAGCTGCGAGGGCTGGTGTTGTGCTGCACGTTTGCGCGCAATCCGCAGCCAGGATCGGCGCTGCTGAAGCCTTTCATCGGTGCGGTACCGTTCAAAGCATTGCCGGCGGGCTGGTTCGTAGCCCGGCAAATGCGGGCCGCTTTCGTGCGGGCGCTGGATCGGGTAACGGCGCAGGCACTCCGTGCGCGGGTGCGCGCGGTGCTGGCCGTCGATGTCAGCGACCGGCTGGCGGCCTGCAATGTGCCGGTTTTGTATTTGCGTGCAACGCACGACCGCCTGGTGCCACGCGCTGCGGCAAACCTGGTCGCCAGCATCAAGCCAGCGACCAGGGTGATCGACTTCGATGCGCCGCACTTCCTGCTGCAGACAATGCCCGAGCAGGCCGCACGCGAAGTCGCAGCCTTTGTGCGGCTTAATGGGCGGAGATAATCCCCAGCGCCATCACGCCCAGGATGGCGATTGCCAGCGAAATACCGTGCAATATGCCCAGCAGGGCCCAACGCCAGAACGTGCCCCACTTGCCCTTCCGGTAGACGCGCTGCATGGCCCACGGCAGGTAGCCGCCCACCCAGCAGAACGCCACGAACTTCAGGAAGCCGTCGGGCAGGAAGATGAACACGCCAAGCATCACAAAGGCAAAGGCATTGGTGTGCAGCGCGAACAGCATATGCTCACCGTACTTCTTTCCGGTACCGAGGTAGAGCAGCTTGAGCCACAAGGCAAAGACCGGCATCAGCAGGAAGATGGCGTACGGTGCGTACTTGTAGAAGCCTGCCTGCATCACCGCGCTCTTCTCATGGTCATTCATCTTGTCGAAGCGTTCGATGGCGTGCGAGATGCCGGGCGTTTCCTTCTCCAGCACCTGCTGCAGCCTGTCGTTGACGATCGCTGGCTGCTCTTTCGACGGAACGACTTGCTGCGTCGCGCCGGGCGGCAAAGGGCGCGGATCGACAGTGGCAACGCCCGCATCGCTGAACTTCAGGATGGCGAAGAAGATGATGCTGAGCGAGAGGTACAGGCGCAGCGGCTCGACATAGCGCTTGCGCCGGCCCGCCAGGTATTCGGCGGTCAGCAGGCCGGGACGGAACAGCAGGCGCGTGATCGTGCCCCACAAGCGCCCTTCCAGCGCAACGTAGTGGCCAATGAACTCGTGCATGAACTCACTGAAGCTCGGCGCATGCAGGTGGGTCTCCTGCCCGCACATATGGCAGAAATTGCCGGAAGTGGTGGCGCCGCAGTTGCGGCACGAATTGTCGGTGGCGATATCCATATTGCAATGCTACCGGCGTAATTGCTTCCGTTCAAGCTGGCGACCACCGCCGCACGCCTTCGCTACCATGGATTGAGGAGGACCACACCATGGAACCGAACAGCAAGGACCGCAAGGTCAACACGCAGGCGCCCGTGGACCGCAGCGGCGGCAAGCGCCTGCCGCACGAGCGCGACGAGTCACCGCAGGGCGAATCCCAGCAAAAGACCCGCAGCGTAATCCGGCAGGCGGCGGAAGACGTCGAGCAAGGCCTGGTTGACACCGACTTGCACGGCAAGCCGGGCCTGCAAAAGCCGCAGGCGGGCAGCGAGACCGGTAACGAGTCCAAGGCGCATCCGCTGCCTGGCACCAAACGTGATTGAGGCCTCCTATGCGAAACGCGATCCTTTCCCTGGCCGCCTGCATTGCCGCTGGCGCAGCGCTGGCCCAAAGTTATCCGCCTGGCTGGGGCCCCAACCCGAGCCTGCCCGAGCCAAACAAGAAGCTGATCCCGACCGTCAACGTGGCGCCGGTCGAACGCTGGAAGGGCGACGACAAGCCGGTGCCGGCCTCCGGCTTCAGCGTCAGCGCGTATGCACGCGACCTGGACCACCCGCGCTGGCTATACGTGCTGCCCAATGGCGACGTGCTGGTCGCCGAAACCGCCGCCCCGCCCAAGCCGGAAGACAGCAAAGGCATCAAGGGCGCCATCATGAAGCACGAGATGAAAAAAGCCGGCTCGATCACGCCCTCCGCCAACCGCATTACGCTCTTGCGCGATATCGACGAGCGCGGCATCGCGAAAACGCGCGGCACCTTCATCAAGGACCTCAACTCGCCCTTCGGCATGGTGCTGGTCGATAAGGACCTGTACGTCGCCAACACCGATGCCGTGGTGCGCTTCCCCTACACCGAGGGCGCCACATCGATCAGTGCTGCCGGCATCAAGGTGCTGGACTTGCCGGCCGGCCCGATCAACCACCACTGGACCAAGAACATCACGGCCAGCCCGGATGGACGCTTCCTGTACGTGACGGTTGGTTCCAACAGCAACGTCGCCGAAAACGGCATGGACAAGGAAGAAGGCCGCGCCGCCATCTGGGAATACGAGCGCGCCACCGGCAAGTCGCGCCTGTTCGCCACAGGCCTGCGCAATGCCAACGGCATGGCATGGGAACCAAGGACCAAGGCACTGTGGGCCGTGGTGAACGAGCGCGATGAGCTGGGCGAGGACCTGGTGCCGGACTTCCTGACTTCAGTCAAGGACGGCGCCTTCTACGGCTGGCCTTACAGCTACTACGGCCAGCGCGTCGACACGCGCATCAAGGAGCAACGTCCGGACCTGGTGGCGAAGGCGGTGATGCCGGATTATGCGATCGGCGGCCACACGGCCTCCCTCGGCCTCGCCTTCTACGACGCCAAGCTGTTCCCGCCCAGCTGGCAAGGCGGCGCCTTCATCGGCCAGCATGGGTCCTGGAACCGCAAGCAGTTCAGCGGCTACAAGGTCGTCTTTGTGCCGTTCGCCGAAGGACGCCCATCAGGACCGCCGGTGGATTTCCTGTCCGGCTTCCTGACGCGGGACGGCAAGGCCAAGGGCCGTCCGGTCGGCGTGGCGGTGGATAAAACCGGCGCCCTGCTGGTGGCCGATGACGTGGGCAATGTCGTGTGGCGCGTGGTGCCGGCGAGCCGCTGAGAAAACCAATACAATGTAGCCATGCGAATCCTACACACGATGCTGCGGGTTGGTGACCTGCAGCGATCCATCGACTTCTACACCAAGGTGCTGGGCATGAAACTTTTGCGCACCAGCGATAATCCCGAATACAAATACACGCTGGCCTTCCTCGGCTACGGGCATAACCCGGAGCATGCGGAACTGGAGCTGACGTACAACTACGGCGTCGAGAAATACGATATGGGCAATGCCTACGGCCATATCGCAATTTCCGCGACCGACATCGTTGCGGCCTGCGATGCAGTGCGCGCCAATGGCGGCAACGTCACCCGCGAGCCCGGCCCGGTCAAGGGCGGCACCACGGTAATCGCTTTTGTGACTGACCCGGACGGGTACAAGATCGAACTGATCGAGCGCAGCTTCGACGGCCAGGGAGCCGGCTTGCGCTGATGGGAATTGCCGCGGCGCCTTGACTGGCGCCGCGGCGGTGTGGACGCTTAGTGCTGCAGCAGGGCGTTGATCGGCTCCAGGTCTTCTTCCTTGAGCGAACCGGCCGCCGACTTCAGGCGCAAGCCATTCATGATGGTGTCGTAACGCGCCTTCGACAGGTCCTTCTGCGTGGTGTACAGCTGGCGCTGCGCGTTCAGCACGTCGATGTTGATACGCACGCCGACCTGGTAACCCAGCTTGTTCGATTCCAGCGCGGACTTGGAAGACACTTCCGCCGCTTCCAGTGCCTTGACCTGGGCCAGGCCGCTGTTCACGCCGAGGAAGGCCTGGCGCGCCGTTTGGGCAGCCTGGCGGCGCGAAGCCTCCAGGTCGTTGCGGGCCTTGTCTTCCAGGGCGATCGATTCGCGCACTTTGCTGGTCACGGCGAAACCGTTGAAAATCGGGATGCTCCAGGTCAGTCCAATGGCATTGTTCTTCGAGATGCCGCCGAGCGGAGACGGGCCAGTGGCGGTGGAACGCTGCGAGTTGGCGATCAGGTCCAGCGTCGGCATATGACCTGCACGCTGCTTGCCGATTTCTGCCTTGGCGATTTCCACATTCAGCCTGGCGCCGGTGACGCCGTAGTTCTGTTCTTCCGCCGCAGACACCCATGGCTCCAGCGTGGCCGGCTGCGGGCTGGCGATGGTTACGCCGGTGCGCAGCGGCGCCAGCGAGCCCGGTACCTCGCCGATGATCTGCTGCAGCGCTGTGCGCTTCACTTCCAGGTCGTTGAGCGCGGCAAATTCCTGCGCCACGACCAGGTCATATGCCGCCTGCGCTTCATGCGTGTCGGTAATGGTCTGGGTGCCGACTTCAAAATTGCGCTTGGCCGACGCCAGCTGTTCGGTAGTGGCTGCCTTCTGGGCCTGGGTCGCGGTCAGGTTGTCCTGCGCGGTCAGCACGTCGAAGTAAGCCTGCGCCACGCGCAGGATCACATCCTGCTGCGCTTGCGCAAACACGGCTTCCGAGGAAGCGGCGGACAGCTTACCCTGCTGGTAAGTTTCCCAGTTCCCCCAACGGAACAGCGGCTGGGTCAATTGCACCTGCATCACGCCGCTGTAATTACTCCGGTCCACGTAGTTAACCTTGTCGCCAGCAGCTTCGGCATTGTTCTTCATATTGTTGCCGCTGGCGGTGATGGTTGGCAGCAAAGCAGAACGTCCCTGCACCGATTTCTCCTGGCCGGCCGACAGAGCGGCGCGGGCGCTGGCGTAGGTGGCGTCGTTGGCGAGCGCCTGTTTGTACACCTGGACCAGGTCGGCCGCTTGTGCATTCAGCGAGAACAGGGCGCTGGATACCAGCACGGCGAGGAGGGGTTTCTGCATTTGCATCTCCGTTGGAGTCGTCAAAAAGGGTTAGTTTTCGGCCTAGTACTTAGGCATCGAGCTGTCCACCTGCACAGCCCAGGCGTGAATCCCGCCTGTCAGATTGCTTACCTTGCTGAAACCATGATGCTCGAGGAAGGCTGCCACGTTGAGGCTGCGCGCCCCGTGGTGGCAGATGCAGACGATTTCTGCATCCTCGTCGAGATCGTCGAGGCGGGCCGGAATGGTCTGCATCGGCATCAGGGTCGAGCCTGCGATGTGGCAGGTCTCGAACTCCCAGTTCTCGCGCACGTCCAGCAGGAAAGGCTGGGCGCGGCTCTCATCATTGAGCCAGCCTGCCAGTTCCGGTGCGGTTAAGTGCTGCATTGGCGTTCCTTAGAAGGTGAACGCCGAAGGTTTCACCGCCAGGTCGAGCGGCTTGACATCGGTCTCAAACAGTTTGACGGTGTCGTAACCGTGGTCGCCGGTGCGGGTGATGCGGTGCGCGGACATCACAGGCGATTCGCCGATGATGGCCACGATACGGCCGCCTACCTTCACTTGCTGCAGCACTGCTTCCGGCAGTACCGGCAGCGAGCCGGAGAACACGATCACGTCGAACGGCGCGCCGTTGGACCAGCCCTGGGCGCCATTGCCCAGTTCCACGGTCACATTGGAGATGCCGTTTGCCGCCAGATTCTTTTCCGCCAGCGCCTTCAGTTCAGGGGCGATTTCGACGGCGGTAACGTGGCGGGCACGGTGCGCCAGCAGCGCGGCCAGGTAGCCGGTGCCTGCGCCGACCAGCAGCACGTTTTCATGTTTCTTGATTTGCGCGTCCTGTACGATGCGCGCTTCCAGCTTCGGGGTCAGCATCTGCTCGCCACCCGGCAGCGGAATGAAAGTGTCGACAAAAGCCAGGTTCTTGTAGGCTTCTGGCACGAAATTCTCGCGTTTTACGACCAGCAAGAGATCGAGGATGTCCGTATCCAGCACATCCCAAGGGCGGATTTGCTGTTCGA
>Ga0209130_1001553_pt1 | contig 14596 bp, 20 predicted proteins | sample AraplaMF_Cvi_mLB_FD_184264 | JGI IMG/M metagenome (GOLD analysis project Ga0209130, IMG submission 184264) | Arabidopsis root microbial communities from the University of North Carolina, USA - plate scrape MF_Cvi_mLB (SPAdes) (version 2) | ecosystem: Host-associated > Plants > Roots > Endosphere...
CGGCAATGTAATCTACATATATTTTTGCCAATAACAAGAAAAGAAAAACCTTTTCCTACATTTATATCATAAAATGATGAATGACTCAACAAATGAAAACGCTGTTATATTAGTTATTACGTTTTGCGATTAAATCACAAATAGATAGTAAATATTCATCTTGTAATTGCAAGGAGCTAATAGAATCTTTTGCTTTTGCAATTGTCTCCTCTAAAATAGATTTCGCTCTATCTACAGTAAATAACGTCGTATATGTGCTCTTTTCGTTGGAAGCATCACTACCAATCGGTTTTCCAATCTCTTCTTCTGTTCCTTCTACATCCAAAATATCATCTCTAATTTGGAAAGCTAGACCGATATATTTCGCAAATGCAAGTAGCTTCTCTTCTTGCTCTTCTGTCGCATTAGAAATTATCGCTCCTGCAAGTACAGCAAACTCAAGCAGTTTACCTGTTTTATGCTTATGGATGTACTCTAATTCATTAATTGTAAGTCGTTTTCCTTCAGCTTCCATATCTGCTACTTGTCCAGCAACCATTCCTTCAGGTCCTGCTGCTTTCGCAAGTTCAAGTACAAGCCTTACTTTTTTTTCAGCAGAGATTTCTTTATGCTCATAGGCCATAATAACTTGAAAAGCATATGTCAACAAACCATCTCCTGCTAAAACTGCCATTGCTTCACCAAATACTTTATGATTTGTAGGCTTTCCTCGTCTTAGATCATCATCATCCATACAAGGTAAATCATCGTGAATTAACGAATATGTATGAATCATTTCAAGGGCACAAGCTGCACCCACTCCAAGATTTTTTTCTTTCCCAAACGCTTGTAACGTTGCAAATAAAAGTAACGGGCGGAGACGTTTCCCACCCGCTTCCAAAGAATATGCCATCGCTTCACGAAGCACATTTGGACATTGTAATTCATTTGCATAGCTTACAAGCTTTTCTTCTACGAAAGTTTTACTCTCTTTCAAAAAAGCATCAAAAGCTATATGTGTCACTATGCTTCATCTCCTAAAGCAGTAAACGGTTTAAGCTCTCCATCTTCCCCAAGGATAACTGCCATTTGTTCTTGTACATCTTTCAATTTCTCATCACAAAGCTTAGATAATTCCATACCTTCTTTAAAGTAAGAAATCGCTTCTTCTAAAGGTACATCACCTTGTTCAAGCTTAGAAACGAGATGCTCAAGTTGCGAAATTGCTTCTTCAAAACTTAACTTATTTTCCACTATTCAATTCACGCTCCTCTATGCTTGATACGCTACAATCTAGTATTCCATCTTGTAATTGAACTGAAACAGCATCTCCAAGGCTAACATCTTTCACACTTTTTAACACTTGCTTCTCTTCATCATACACAAGCCCATACCCTCTCATCATTACTTTGAGTGGACTTAATGCTTCAAGCTTTTGAGCAGCTCTCACAAATGCAAACTCCTTCATCTGAAGTAAGGTTTGCATTTCACGTTGCAATTGCTTTTGCAACGTTTCAATTGCCGTTTTCGTTTGTATAATTTTTTGAGATGGGTGGTGCTTTTCTAAATAAAATGAAAGTTGCTTTAATTGATTTACTTTTTTATCTATATAACGCTCTTTCGCTAAAACAAGTTGTTCAAGAGCCCTGTCTAGCTGCTCTTCTTTTTGTTCATACACTTGCCTTGGATAACGGAACGCATAAGATTTTTGTAACACTTGTAGTTTTTCTTCTTTTTTATGTACTCTCTCTCTCATTGCTCTTTGCAATCTCAGAGTTCTTTGTAATACCTTTTCTTGTAACTCTATAATATTAGGTACCGCCAGCTCAGCTGCTGCAGTCGGTGTTGGTGCACGTAAATCCGCAACAAAATCTGCGATTGTAAAATCTGTTTCATGGCCTACAGCCGAAATAATCGGAATCTCACTTGTAAAAATTGCTCTTGCAACTACTTCCTCATTAAAGGCCCATAATTCTTCAATAGAGCCTCCACCACGTCCTACAATTAAAACGTCAATATCTCCCATTTCATTCGCTGTACGAATCGCTTGTACAATCGAGGGAGCTGCTGACTCCCCTTGTACAAGTACTGGAAACACAATAACATTCCCAATTGGGTAACGACGTTTAATTGTTGTTATAATATCGCGAATCGCTGCTCCTGTTGGCGACGTGATTACACCTATTGTTTTAGCATACGGAGGAATTATTTTTTTATAAACTTGAGAAAACAAGCCCTCTTCCTCTAAACGAACTTTTAATTGCTCATAAGCTAAATGCAAGTTTCCAATTCCATCAGGCTGCATGTCTTGAATATAAATTTGATAAGAACCACTCGCCTCGTAAACAGAAATCTTTCCTTTTACAAGTACTTTCATTCCATTTTCCGGTCTGAATTTAATGTTACGATTATGACCCGCAAACATAACCGCTGCAATTCTTGCATTTTCATCTTTCAATGTAAAATACATATGACCACGGCTATGATATTTGAAGTTGGAAATTTCTCCTTTTAACCAAACAGACTGCAAATGCGGATCATACTCTATTTTTGTTTTAATATAGCGTGTTAATGCTGTAACGGTTAAATATTGTTTCTCCATTGCTCTCTCCTCATAGCCGATTCAACTTATTGACAAACAACACCTGCACGCTTTGCAGACGCCACAGTGTTGTGAAGAAGCATTGTAATAGTCATTGGGCCGACTCCTTTTGGCACAGGCGTAATGTATCCTGCAACGTCTAATACGTTATCAAAATCAACATCACCACAAAGTTTTCCTGTCTCTAAACGGTTAACACCAACATCAATTACAACTGCACCTTCTTTAATATAATCAGCTGTTACCATCTTCGCTCTTCCAACAGCTACGATTAAAATATCAGCTAACTTCGATAATTCTTTTATATTTTGCGTCTTTGAATGACAATATGTGACAGTCGCATTTTCATTTAAAAACAGTTGTCCCACCGGTTTACCAACAATATTACTTCTTCCGATTACAACAACATGTTTTCCAGAAATATCAAGATTTGTTTCTTTTACTAATTCCACAATACCGTGCGGTGTACATGGAAGGAATGTATCTTGTCCCGTCATCATACGTCCAACGCTGATTGGGTGAAATCCATCTACATCCTTTTCAGGTGAAATTCTTTCAATGATAGCTTTTTCTTCAATATGTTTTGGTAAAGGTAATTGTACTAATATGCCATTAATACGGTCGTCTCCATTTAAGCGATCGATTTCAGCAAGCAAACGCTCCTCAGTAATCGTTTCAGGAAGTTCAATTAGCTCTGAATAAATTCCTACTTGCTCACAGCCTTTCTCTTTTCCTTTTACATAAGAACGCGATGCTGGGTCTTCTCCAACTAAAATAACTGCTAATCCTGGTACAATCCCTTGCTCTTTTAACTTCACAACTTCTTCTTTTAATTGTGCTCGTTTTTTCTCCGCAACTTCATTTCCTTTGATGATTACTGCTACCATTTTAAGATTCCCCCTTAAAGAAATTACAGTGTATCTTTTATATTAGATAAAACGCCGTTAATAAAACGACGAGATTCCTCATCCCCAAATGTTTTTGCAATTTCAATCGCTTCGTTAATTGTTACATTGTGTGGAATTTCTTCCATGTATTTCATTTCATACACAGCTACACGTAAAATACTGCGATCGACAATACTAATACGCTCAAGCTTCCACTTCTTTAAATTTTGACGAATTGCTGCGTCAATCTCTTCTTTGTTGTCTACAAATCCTACAACAAGTGATTCTAGAAACTCATTTGTTTCTTCACCTTCATCTAGCGTATTTTCCGCCGCTACTTTCGGTTCTAATTCACCTGTAATATCCATTTGGTATAATGCTTGCATAGCTCTTTCTCTAGCCGTCCTACGTTTCATTGTAACTCTCCTTTATACTTCAAGTCTTTCCTTATGCTTTGTTATATTATTATAATTTATAAGCCGTCAATTCACTTACTCTTGTAGTTTTCATTGATTTTCCAACCTTATAATACAATGATAATAACACAATTTATCGTTTCACACACGGGGTACAAGGCTGAAAAATAATAAAAAGATTAACTTCAAGTTCCATATCTTATCACAATGTACGTTTTTTGGAAAAATGAAACATTCTCTTTTATATTTCTTATTTTTTGAAATAGTATAATAATTTAGAGGTTTTTAATTTGTGAAGAAATGCAACGATAAAAAAGGCACCTATGTTACTAGGCACCTTTTTCACTCTTACACTGGTTCGATTTCTGTTTTTTGTGTTTCGAATGTTACGCCAACGATGTGAACATTCACTTCTTTTGGCTCAAGTCCTGTCATTGTAAAGAGTGCCTGGCGTATATTGTCTTGAATTTTTTGTGCAACAACTGGAATTGCTACACCAAAATACATAACAACATAAAGGTCAACAATAATATCTTCGTTTGCTAACTCAACCTTTACACCTTTACCGTGATTTTTCTTACCTAACTTCTCAACAACATCTGTAGCAAAATTACCACGCATTGCCGCTACACCTTCTACTTCAGCAGCTGCAATACCTGCAATTACTTCGATTACTTCTGGTGCAATTTCTACTTTTCCAAGAGTTGTATCTTGACCCATATCTAACATATGTTCAGCCATGAAAAAAACCTCCTTTAATGTATCACTGCGTCACAAGTTCATGCTCTTCCAAAAATTTCGTGTTAAACTCACCTTTTACAAAATCAGGATGATCTAGCAATTGCAAATGGAACGGGATTGTTGTATGTACACCTTCAATGACAAACTCACTGAGTGCTCGCTTCATTTTTGCAATTGCCTCTTCACGTGTTTTTCCGTGAACAATTAATTTAGCAACCATCGAATCATAGAAAGGTGGAATTGAATATCCCGGATATACAGCTGAATCGACGCGAATACCAAATCCGCCTGGTGGCAAGTACATTTCTACTTTACCTGGAGATGGCATAAACTTTTTGGCAGGGTTTTCCGCATTAATTCGACATTCAATTGCCCAACCATTAAATTGTACTTCTTCTTGCTGTAACGATAACTTTTCTCCAGAAGCAACACGAATTTGTTCTTTAATTAAATCCATCCCTGTTACCATTTCTGTAACTGGATGCTCAACTTGAATTCTCGTATTCATCTCCATGAAATAAAAGCTTTTCGTTTTATATTCATAAATAAACTCAACCGTACCAGCACCTGTATAATCAACCGCTACCGCTGCTTTAACTGCTGCGTCACCCATTTGCTGACGAATATTTTCATCAAGTGCAGGTGATGGACTTTCTTCTAATAGTTTTTGCAAACGGCGCTGAATTGTACAATCACGCTCTCCTAAATGAATGGCATTTCCATGTGTATCTGCCATTATTTGAATCTCAACATGGCGGAAATCTTCAACGTACTTTTCTAAGTATACACCAGGGTTCCCAAAAGCGGTACTAGCTTCTTGCTGTGTAATTTGAATTCCTTTTACAAGCTCTTCTTCATGGCGCGCAACACGAATACCTTTTCCGCCGCCACCTGCAGTCGCTTTAATAATAACTGGATATCCAATTTGATTAGCAAGCTCGATCGCTTCTTCGGTATTTTTAATAATCCCTTGTGAACCTGGTACAATCGGAACCCCTGCTTCTTTCATTGTATCACGTGCAACGTCTTTTGTGCCCATCTTTGAAATAGCTTCTGGGCTTGGACCGATAAAAATCAAGTTACACTCACGGCATAATTCTGCAAAATCCGCATTCTCTGCTAAAAACCCATATCCCGGATGAATTGCATCACAACCTGTTAATTTCGCAACACTAATAATGTTCGTCAAATTTAAATAGCTTTCTTTCGAAATCGTTGGTCCAACACAATACGCTTCATCTGCAATTTGCACATGAAGTGACTCTTTGTCTGCTTCTGAATAAATTGCAACTGTTTCAATATCCATTTCTTTACAAGCACGAACAATTCGTACAGCAATTTCCCCACGATTGGCTATTAATACTTTTTTTATCATCACAAAGACTCCCTTATTACGCTTTTACAAGAAATAGCGGTTGTCCATACTCAACAAGCTGTCCATTATTAACAAGAATTTCAACAATTTCGCCCTCTACATCTGCGTCAATTTCGTTAAATAATTTCATAGCTTCAACAATACATACGATAGAATCTTTCGATACTTTGTCCCCAACACTTACATATTGAGGTGTATCAGGCGAAGAAGATGAATAAAATGTTCCTACCATCGGTGATGTGATTTTATGTAGGTTTTCATTTTGAACAGCTGTTTTCTCTTCTTGTTTTGGCACTTCTACTTGTGCTGCCGCTACTGTTGTTTCTACTTCAACAGGTGCTGCTGGTTGCATGACTTGTTTTGTTACAGGTGCTTGCACAGTAACTACTTCATTACCACGTTTTTTCATTTTAATTGTTGTACCGTCTTTTTTGTATTCAAATTCATCAATATTAGAGCTATCAATTAATTTAATTAATTCACGAACTTCTTGAATTTTAAACATGTAAAATCCACTCCCATACTCTTGTTTATCCCGTTTTTACAGATTCTCATCACTAAAATTAGATTGACTGTAAAAATACGATGTATTCTATTAGAAAATTCATTTCATTTACTAATAGAAATATTTACTATTCCCATCTTACGATAAATTTTTTAAACATTCCAATTTATATTTCTTTATAATAAATCGAAACTCCTGTGAAAATATTATTCCACTAAAAAATTATTACCTAGTAATAATACCAAGTTTCACACAAAATTGGCAAGACCACTCCCTAAAAAAACATTTTTTACTTTTACATTGTAAACACGTAATCCCCTAACCACTCTTCTTTTTTCTAAGATAAAAAACATATTTTTACCAAATATTATTTTTTTGTTTACGTGCCGTTCATTCTTCCTTCATATAAGAATAGTATGTTCAAAGTGTATAAAATTTATTATAGTGAGGTGTGGACATATGATATGGCTCATTCTATTCTTGCCTGCCGTAGTGATTTGGGCATTTGTCCTCTTCATCCACGTCAAATCTGGAAAAAGTAATCACCATTATCATGAACCATTAATCTTTTACTCACAGCGTATTTCCCCGTTTCCAATTGAAAAGACTAAATACAACAAAGATGAAATAGAAAAAAGCTATCGAAATCGATAGCTTTTTTCTATTATTCTTTTATCTCATTTGAAGCAGCAACACCTATTATAATTTCAATTTATTTTACTGATGGATCAAATTTCACACCTACATCTTTTGGACCACCTTCACTTCTTACAAGCTGAATAATTTTATTCGCTTCTTTTTGTGAATGCTTTGCTGATTTAACCGTTACTTTAATGTCCGTTCCATCAGCTCTTACAAGAGCATCTTTATATCCACCTTGAGATTTAATCACTGTCTCAAGTAATTGTTGCTTCGTTTCCATTGTAGTGATTGCATCAAGATTATCTTTCGCTTTACTCTTTTCTTCTGCTGAAGATTTCGATGACTTCATTACATTTTGTAGCTTTTCTTTCTCTACACTACGCTGATCTTCCATTTGCATACGTAGCGCTGTGAAATTCTCATCGCTTGATTGAACTGTTACGCTAGCCTCTTTTTTACTTGTTTCTTTTTTGTCATTCTCTTTTTTGTCTGTTTCTTTATTTGTAGTTTCCTTGCTTGTACTTTCTTTTGTTGTCTCTTTATTTGTAGTTTCTTTCGTTGTTTCTTTTGTAACTGCTTTATCAGCACCTTGCTTTTCTTGTCCCATCTTTTCACCCGTTGCCGGTGCTGCTGTATTCATTTTTTCAGGAGTTGTTACGTAATAAACAGATAGTACAACCACTAAACTTAACATCGTTAATAGCCAAACCGTTTGTTTTTTTAACACTTTATTTCCTCCCTATCAATTTTTCGGTGATACTGAAACGCGATGAGATGGTACATCTAACAATCGCGTCACAGCTTCTTTTACCATTGCTTTTATTTGTATATTATCCACTCCCTTTGCTACGACAAGAACACCTCTTACTTGCGGTTTCTCTGTTCGCAAAACAATTGGAGTTTCTTTATCACCTTCACGTATAATGACGGTCTTTTCATCAAGAGACTCGTCCTCTACTTCCCTTTTACCGCCTGCTTTATCAGTTTCACCTGTTGTTTGCGAGCGTTTCACTGTATTTTTCTCGAGTATTTTTTCTTCAGATGAATCTAAGTTCACTTTAATAGTTACATCTTTTACTCCAGCTATCTCTTCTAAAGAAGCTTTCAATTCTTGTTCATACGCTTTTTCATATTTTTCTACATTTGACATATTATCATTGTTTTTTTGTCCGAAAGTTGGTACATCTTTATCTTGGTTTTGACTTGTCTTTTCTTTAAACACAGGCACTTCTTCTTTTTTAGGTGCAAAGAAATTACTAGAAAACATAAGCACAATCCCAAGTATGAGTAGGACAAGCAAAAACTTAGGTGTTACTTTTCTCCCCTTCTCATTACTTTCTTTTTCATCCCCATTCAATAAGTTTCGAAAAAATGAGAACCTCGAATTTTTATCTTTATTGTCCATTTACGCTACCTGTCCTCCCTTCCATCTGAACTTGGATTTGTTTATCCTCTAGTTGCCACCTGCTTGAAAAGAAATTTTCCATTTCTACATTCGTTTCTTCTAATTTTTTTGGTGGTTCTTTCGTATTAATTTCAATTGACTTTACTGTTTCGATTGCATCATTTTTACTACGCTCTTTTTCTTTCAACGTCACAACAACAGATTGAATATCTTTCGCTGACTTTACTTCTTCTGCATGTTTCACTGCGACTATTTGTATTTCAGAGACTGTCATACCATACTTTTTCTCAAACTCTTTTCCTACGTCTTTTTTCATTTTGGTAGCCATCTCTTCTAAACTATATGCACGTGTTAGAGCTTGTATTTCTTTTTTCTTCGAATCTATCGAATTTTTTACTGATCCATCTGCTACGTACTTTTCTTCATTGAAATTTGCGATAACTTCATTTACATCTGTTTGTAACAACTTAAATAGAGGCGTTAAAATTAATACAACTAACAATAGACTTACAACGAATTTAACGTACTTTTGTAAATTTGAATTCGGAAGAATAAGATGAAGCATTGTCGCTAAGAGTAAAAAAACGATAATATTTCTAATCCACTCTGTAACAAATTGCATACTCTTCACCTCCTATCGCATCATGAGCGTAATGTTCCCCGCAGCAATAATAATCGTGATACTTAAAAAGAACATAAACGACACGATAGCTAAACAAGCAAATACGTAAATGATACTTCGTCCGATAATATCTAAACATTGAATAATTGCTCCTCCGCCAACCGGTTGCAATACTGCCGCTGCGAATTTATAAATAAATGCGATACAAAATATTTGAATCGCTGGAAAAGCGACAATTAGGCACAGAATGACGAGCCCGATAATCCCGACTGTATTTTTTAATAATCCAGATGCACTAATAACGGTATCCGCTGCTTCAGTAAACATCCTTCCTACTACAGGAATGAAGTTTCCTGTTACAAATTTAGCAGTTTTCACAGCTATGCCATCAGCAACAGCTGAAGCGGTTCCCTGTACAGATAATACCCCTAAAAAAACCGTCAAAAAGATACCCATAATCCCAACGCTAACGTTTTGCAAAAGCTTGGACAATTTCGTAACTTTATATTGATCACTCATCGTGCTTACAATACTTAATATAGTTGCAAGTAATAAAAGTGGTAGAACGATATAATTCATAAGAAGCCCACTCGTATTCATTAAGAAAATGATGATTGGATGGAAAAATGCTACAGACACGACACCGCCACCAGTCGCTATGAGTGCAAGTAAAATTGGTAATAATGCTAGTATGAAATCTACCATTGTTTGTATCGTCTCTCTTGCATATGTCATAACAACATAAAAACTATTTAAGGCGAAAATAATAAGTACCATGTATACGACTGCATCCGCAATTTTACTTACACTACTCTTTGAAAAAGAAGATTGTAGTGATTGCAACAATGCACTGAAAATCGTAAGCATAATGAGCGTTCCAAGTAACTTTCCATTTGCAACAAGCTCGTGAAATAAATATTTTAATAGACCTATCATCCACTCTTTTATGGAGAACTCTTTTTCTCCCTTTACAAACTCCATAAAGCTTCCTTTTTGACTCTCTGGTAAATAGCCCCCGTACTTTGTAACAAGCCCGTCCCAAAATTGCTTCACATCTTCAATTCCGAGCTTATCCAATTGTTGATCAACGACGTTTGTTTCTATAGGAGAAGCTTGTACAACAATCGGTAAAGAAAAGAAAAGGAAGCAAGCAAACAGCAGCTTAGCTCCGAACTTCCTCAACATGCACTCCCCCTTATCCCGTAGGCAAAAATCCGAGAATTGTTTCAATTACAACCGTCAAAATGGGAATTGCCATAACGAGAATCAAAATTTTTCCAGCTAATTCAATTTTCGAGGCGATTGCACCTTGACCAGCATCTTTTGTAATTTGTGCACCAAACTCAGCGATATAAGCAATCCCTATAATTTTTAATAATGTTTCTACATATACGTTGCTAACCTTTGCTTCACTCGCCACTCTCTCAATCATTTGCAAGATAGAATGAATTTGATCGATTAAGAGAAGAAACATTACGCTACCAACGAACACAATAAATAACGATGTAATACTAGATTTATGCTGATTTAAAACAGCGGCTAAAAACGTAGCAACGAGGCCTAATCCGACAATTTGTATAATTTCGATTCGAACCGCCTCCTTTACTGGAAGAGAAAGACACTTTTAATCTTGTCGAACAGAGTATTAATTAAAAATGCAACATGAAATAAAATAACGACAAAACCGACAAGGATAACCCAATTTGCAATATCCTCTCGCTTTAATTCTTTTAGTACGGTATGAATGAAAGCTAAAACAATGCCGATTCCGGCGATTTGAAATATTAATCCAACATCAATGGACATCGCCTTTCTCCCCCCTATAGCAGTAAAATTACGATAAGTAGCCCTGCTAGCACTCCTAAACTCTTTATCATTTTTTCGTATTGTAGTTGTAAAGCTTTTGCTTCTCCTTCTTCTCTCTCCAAATGTGTAATACATAACCGAATATGTTTTTGTTGTGATTCACGATCATGTTGTCCAAGTGTTTCACCAAATTGTTGCAGTATTTCATACTCGGTTTGTTTAAACGCCGTTAATGTCCAGTTCTCTTTCAAACTATCGATCCAAGCCTCTCTAACTGTTTGTTCCCCGTTCTCTAGACGCCTCGCAAAGCTTTGAAATATCCAATTTAATGGCTTCGGCATTTGTTTAACCAATCGCTCAGCCGCTTCAGATAAAGGCGTGTGCCCATACATAATTTCCGCTTCTAATGATTGCAATGCCGCTTTCAATAATCTAAGTTGCCGCGGTCTCTCGCTGTATCGTTTAGCGTATGAAAATCCGAAAAAGGTACTGACCGCAACTATTAATACCGCACCAAATATTTTCACCATACGCCTTGAGCCTTTCTATGCGGTAATACTGGCTTGCCATATTTATCTTTCACTTGCATAACCGTTCCTGGCCCTCTCGCTTTTGACAATTCCACAAACCGATCAAATACGCCAAGTTCCAGCACCGCCTGCAGCGATGGACGTTTCACAACATCATCATAAGAAAATCCGTGTGCACTTATAAAAAGCTGAACGCCTGCATGCACCGCCTCCATAATCGCTTCACTATCTTCTTTACGTCCAATTTCATCTACGATCAAAATATCCGGGCTCATAGAACGAATCATCATCATCATTCCTTCAGCTTTTGGGCAAGCGTCTAATACATCTACTCGCGTGCCAAAGTCATATTGCGGAATCCCCTTCACACAGCCGGCAATTTCTGATCGTTCATCAACAATTCCCACTTTACAAGAAGGAATTTCCGAAGCACTAACACCTTGACTCATGCAGCGTGCCACATCTCTTAATAATGTTGTTTTCCCCGTTTGTGGTGGGCCAATTACCATCGTGTTTAACCATCTTGATGCATAAAGGTATGGCAGAAGTGGCTCAGCAATCCCTATTTTTTGACGAGCAATACGAATATTAAACGAAGAGACATCCCGGATCATTTTCACTGCACTTTTTTCTGTAATGACTTTTCCCGCCAGGCCAATTCTATGTCCCCCTCGTAGTGTCACATATCCACGTTTCAATTCCTCTTCCATCGTATAAATCGAAAATTGACTCAATTTATTCAATAAGTAGATTGCATCTTCCGCTGTAGCAACATAGTCATAAAAAAACACTTCACCATGTGCGATACACTCTAGTGGCCTTCCAATTCGAACGCGAATTTCCTCTAGAGAATCGTATTGCTTACAACCTTCAACTAACTGTTTCATCGTTTTCGGTAATACTTCTAATACTTCTTTCATAAGCTTCTCCCCACTATAATCGACTTACTATTTCAACAACGCGATAAAAATGCAGCCAATTCCAAGTGCTAGAAAAAAGAGTTTCAGGAAAGAAATTTCACTTGCTACACTCGCTATGCCAATTGTCATTGTTAAAATTAATACGGTCGGTCCAACAAACGCCAACATACCATTTATAAACAATGCTTTTTTCGCATCATTCACGTAAAGCATAAGCAAAGCGGCGAATATTTCCGCGCTTCCTGAAAACAACCGAAGTAACCCCATCACAAGTACGGATGTTTCCATTACCGCTAGCCACTGTTTCATTCTCCCACCTTCTCCCATAACGGTTACTATTGCCGTATGCTCAAAAAGAATATATTTGTACAACCATATGCAGAGGTTGTCTATTTCAGAAGTAAAAACATAATTTTTCTCTAACGCCTTTATTTAAATCTGAATATTCTTATTTTTTATGGTGTATTATGGTATATTTAATTTAAAAGGGATATAAACGATGCAACACGTTACTTTATTACCACTTGATTTACGCTATGCAAATGTGATTTTTGAGCTATCAAGTGAACCACACGTAAAAAATGCATTAGGAATACAGGTAGAAAAAGTCGAAGACACGAAGGCATTTCTTCTTTTTGCAATAGAAGAAGAGCGCCAAAAGAAGTCTTTATCGAGAGTGATTGTAGATGAAGAAAATGAAATAATTGGCCTCACCACACTTAAACATATTAATTATGAGAAAAAGCACTCTCACATTGGCAGTTGGCTCGGCTATCCATACTGGGGAAAAAGATATAATGAGGCCGCTAAAAAAGAAATCTTTAAAGTCGCTTTCTTAGACTTACAACTTACATACGTATTCGCTGGTGCTAAAACGACTAACATTCGCTCTTTAAAGGCGCAAGAGAAACTACCTTATATTTCATTGCATGTGGAAAACAAGTTTTCCGGCGAACACACTGCACTTGAGAAAGAAGTAAAGTCACCTTGCTCACTACATGTCGTATCACGCAAAAATTTTTTAAATTGGCTGGACGTACAAAATGAGGGGGGAAAATATGAAGTTATTAAAAATTAGTTTAACAATTATAGTAGAATTAGCTATTATTTATCTTTTTTCAAAGATGGTCTCTTGGTCATTTATGGAGAGTTTTTTCCTTGGCAGCTTAGCAATATTTGCAATTACGTGGTTAATTATTATGAGTAACCATAGAAATAACATTACAGATCACGCAGTAAGTAAGACATTAACTGGTGTTGAAACTGGTGAAATAAAACCATTCCAAATTGTTTTCACTCCATATATCGCGGGTACTCTTTCACTTGTCTTAGTTAGTTTTGTTATAACTGCCATTTACTATCTACCCTACTTTCTATAAAAAAAAGCACTCGTGATGATCACGAGTGCTTTTTTACTATGCACGAGAAACGTATTTACCTTCACCAGTGTTGATGATAAGCATTTCGCCTTCGTTAATGAAGATTGGTACTTGTACAACAAGACCAGTTTCTAATGTAGCTGGTTTTGTTACGTTAGAAGCTGTGTCGCCTTTAATACCAGGTTCTGTCTCTGACACTTTTAATTCAACAGTATTCGGAAGTTCAACACCAAGTACTTCATCTTGGTATGTCATAATAGATACTTCCATGTTTTCTTTTAGGAATTTTAATTCGCGCTCAATTTGGTTTTCACCAAGTTCGATTTGCTCATAAGTTCCGTTATCCATAAATACGTGAGACTCACCACTCGCGTATAAGTATTGCATACGACGGTTTTCGATGTGTGCTTTTTCTACTTTTTCACCTGCACGGAATGTTTTCTCTTGAACAGATCCTGTGCGAAGGTTACGTAGTTTAGAGCGAACGAATGCAGCACCTTTACCTGGCTTTACGTGTTGGAAATCCATTACTTGCCAAAGGGCATTGTCCACTGAGATTGTTAAACCTGTACGAAAATCGTTTACTGAAATCATGTAAAAAAATCCTCCTGTGTATTACAAAATAATAAGTTCTTTTGGTGATTTCGTTATTACTTCATTACCTTCACTTGTTACAATGATATCATCTTCAATACGTACCCCGCCAACACCTGGAATATAAATACCTGGTTCTACTGTTACAGCCATACCTGGTTCAAGTACTGTATCAGAACGGAACGCTAAACCT
>Ga0209130_1001554_pt1 | contig 14588 bp, 15 predicted proteins | sample AraplaMF_Cvi_mLB_FD_184264 | JGI IMG/M metagenome (GOLD analysis project Ga0209130, IMG submission 184264) | Arabidopsis root microbial communities from the University of North Carolina, USA - plate scrape MF_Cvi_mLB (SPAdes) (version 2) | ecosystem: Host-associated > Plants > Roots > Endosphere...
TCCTTTGGTATTGTTAATAGCAACAATTAGATGTTTGAAAATTAAATAGACTTACCTCATCTACTCTCAAAGGTAGAGGCCGCGATAGGAAAGAGTAAGCTATGGGAGATTTAATGGAATCTGTGATCATAGGTTGAAAGGGACTATTGCCGAAATATAAGAATAACCATCTTATTCATATATTGGGACTGCATTGAATAAATGTAGTACTGTCATAAGATTTATTTTATGGAGAGCTATTTGGAGATGTTGATGCGGTTTCTTATTTTGAGAAGATAACAACTCGTTTATTTTTTCAATATATATTTTTCCTAATAAGAAACGCGTGTGAACATTGTTCCGCGCGTTTTTTGTCTATCTAAAAGCGTGCTGCAATGAATAGAAGATTGGGGTTATGAGTTTTAGAGGAAATAAGGGAGGAATTCAAATGTATTTACACGGCACAAGCCGAATCAATGGGCAAGGACACTTAGAAATTGGTGGGTGCGATACGACGCAGCTAGCAAAACAATACGGAACACCACTTTATGTATACGATGAAGAGTCTATTCGAGGAAAGTGCCGCGCGTTTCATCGTGCTTTTAAAGAAAGTGGTTTCTCTTATCAAGTAGCATATGCAAGCAAGGCGTTCTTGTGCATGGAGATGTGCCGAGTAGCTCGTGAAGAGAATATGTCATTAGATGTTGTTTCTGGAGGAGAATTATATACTGCGCTTCAAGCAGGATTTCCAGCATCGCGCATTCATTTTCACGGCAATAATAAAACAGAAGAAGAGATCGTGATGGCTCTTCAGGCGAATATTGGTTGTTTTGTCGTAGATAATTTCTTGGAATTAGAAATTTTGCATGATTTAGCAGTGCAACATGGAAAGTTTGTGAGCATATTAATCCGTGTAACGCCAGGAGTAGAGGCACATACACACGAATATATAACAACAGGTCAAGAGGATTCGAAATTTGGATTTGGTGTTTCAAATGGTCAAGCGATGCAAGCAATTGAGCTAGCTTTGCAAAAATCAAATTATAATGTGCTAGGAATTCACTCGCACATCGGATCACAAATATTCGAAACGGCTGGTTTTGTTCGAGCAATTGAAGTACTACGTCAATTTTTAGAAGAAGTGAGAGAGCGAACAAACTATGTAGTGAAAGTATTGAATGTAGGTGGAGGGTTCGGTATACGTTATACGGAGTCTGATACACCGTTAACACTTGAAACATATGTGGAGGCTGTAACGAGTACGATAAGAGAGCAGTTTACAGTATGTGAATACCCGCTTCCAGAAATATGGATTGAACCAGGTCGTAGTATCGTAGGTGATGCTGGAACAACAATTTATACAGTCGGATCGGTGAAAGAGATTCCTGGTATTCGGAAATATGTTTCAGTCGATGGTGGGATGACAGATAATTTAAGACCAGCTTTATATAACGCTCGTTATGAAGCAATGTTAGCGAATCGAGGGAATGATGAGAATGAGGAACTCGTTTCGATTGCTGGGAAATGCTGTGAAAGTGGAGATATGCTGATTTGGGATATTAACTTACCGCAAGTTGCTTCTTCTGATTTACTAGCAATTTCTTGTACGGGGGCATATGGGTACTCGATGGCGAATAATTATAATCGTATTCGTAGACCAGCTGTCGTCTTTGCAAAAGGCGGAACATCACAAATCGTTGTAGAGCGTGAAACGTATGAAAATATTATTGGGAACGATCGCATACGTATTAAAGAGCTTGTTTAGGTAGGGAAAAGGAGTTGTTCTGAGGGGCAATTCCTTTTTTATAAAATAATTAAAATATATCGGAAAACTAGGATTGAAAAAAATCAGAATTGTGATAAAATACAAATACAAAGCTTATCAAGAGAAGCGGAGGGAACTGGCCCGGCGAAGCTCGGCAACCTGCTTATAGAAAGCAAGGTGCTAAATCCAGCAAAATGGAATCCATTTTGAAAGATAAGGTAAAATATATTACCGAACAGTCTTTTCGAAATGGGAAAGATTTTTTTTATGAATAAAAAGGGGGGCTGTTCGCGTGAGCGTACGGGAACATTTTGAGGAAGTATCTGAGAAAATTCAAGCGATGCTTGCTGATATGAAATATGGCTCAATTACAATTGTTGTGCAAGATGGAAAAGTAATTCAATTAGAGAAAAGTGAAAAAGTACGTTTAAAGTAAAAAGCGCTGACTAGAAAAACTAGAGGCGGTTTTAACCTATTTTATTAGGTTAAAACCGTCTTTTTGCTTTTACAGGGGGAAAAAACATGTTGACGTATGAAACGTGGAAAGAAAATGGTGTTTCATTTTCAGAAGAAGATGAAACGAAAGGCGCGCTATCCGTATTAAGTTGGGCTTATAAAGAATATAAAGATGAAATCGTATACGCATGTAGCTTTGGATTAGAAGGTATGGTATTACTGCATCTTATAAACCAAGTAAATCCATCTGCTAAAGTTGTATTTTTGGATACAAATGTTCACTTTCAAGAAACGTATGAATTAATTCAAAAAGTGCGAGAGCGATTTCCTTCATTAAATATTATAGAAAAACAGCCAGAGTTAACACTTGAAGAACAGGCGAAGATCCATGGAGAGAATTTATGGGAAAGTAATCCGAACCTCTGTTGTAAAATTAGAAAAATATTACCGTTAGAAAAATCATTAGCAGCGGAAAAAGCGTGGATATCGGGCTTAAGAAGGGAACAATCAGAAACACGTAAGCATACAAATTTTATAAATCAAGATCATCGCTTTCAATCTATTAAAGTTTGTCCACTTATTCATTGGACGTGGAAAGAAGTGTGGCGATATGTATACAAACATAGTTTGCCATATAATCCATTGCATGATATTGGCTATCCAAGTATTGGGTGTGAAAAATGTACGTTACCTGTAGGAGATGGTGGTGACTCAAGAGATGGTAGATGGGCGGGGAAAATGAAGACAGAGTGTGGCCTTCATTTTCAATAAGGTAGATTTTGAAATAAAGCTAAGAAGGGATATAAAAAGATGAGTACAACAAATGAATTAGTAAACCGTATTGATGAAACATATGACATATCGAACATTGTAAAAGAAATTGAGCTAGACAAAATTGCGCTTAGTGATTTAGAACTTCTGGCGATAGGAGGATATAGTCCACTTACGGGATTTTTAGGGAAGAGGGATTATGATTCAGTCGTAGAAACGCTCCGTTTAGCAAATGGTAGCGTGTGGAGTATACCAATTACATTACCAGTAACAGAAGAAGTAGCAGAGAGACTGAAAGTAGGAGAGGAAGTAAAACTTGTTAACGATGGGAATGTATATGGTGTCATTCAAATAGAAGATATTTTTGTACCTGATAAAGAAAAAGAGGCGTTACTTGTATATAAAACGACGGATGAGGATCATCCGGGAGTAAAAAAATTATATGAACGACCAAATGTTTACGTAGGAGGAGCTATTATTCTTACAAAACGTTTTGGGAATAATCCATTTCCTTCTTATCATTTAGATCCAATTGAAACGAGAGAAGAATTTAAAAAACGTGGTTGGAAAACAGTAGTCGGATTTCAAACGAGAAACCCGGTACATCGTGCTCATGAATATATTCAAAAGTCAGCTCTTGAAATTGTAGACGGTCTCTTTTTAAATCCACTTGTTGGGGAAACGAAGTCAGATGATATTCCTGCGGATGTAAGGATGGAAAGCTACGAAGTATTACTTCAAAACTATTATCCGGAAAATCGTGTCTTTTTAGGTGTATTCCCTGCAGCGATGCGTTACGCAGGACCGAGAGAAGCGATATTTCATGCATTAGTAAGAAAGAATTTTGGATGTACCCACTTTATTGTAGGGCGCGATCATGCTGGGGTAGGAGATTATTACGGAACATATGAAGCACAAGAAATTTTTACGAACTTTACATTAGAAGAGTTAGGAATTACGCCACTATTTTTTGAACATAGTTTTTACTGTACTAGATGTGAAGCGATGGCTTCAACGAAAACGTGTCCGCACGGAAAAGAGGACCGTGTCATTTTATCAGGTACAAAAGTAAGAGAAATGTTAAGAAATGGTGAGATTCCGCCAAGTACATTTAGTCGTAAAGAAGTAGTGGAAGTGCTAATTAAAGGTTTGAAAAAAGAAGTAGTAACAGAATAGGGAGAGAATGAGATGGATACGAATACTACTTGGCATACAGCTTCTGTTTCAAAAGATGAGAGAAGAGTGAAGAATGGGCATCACAGCTTTGTAGTTTGGTTTACTGGTTTATCAGCTTCAGGTAAATCTACAGTAGCGAATGCGGTTGCTCGTAAACTGTTTGAAAAGAATATCGGAAATTATGTGCTAGATGGGGATAATATTCGCCAAGGTTTAAATAAAGATTTAGGTTTTTCTGAAAGTGATCGCATGGAAAATATAAGACGTATTGGTGAAGTGGCGAAGCTATTTGTAGATCAAGGTACTGTTGTTCTTACAGCGTTTATTTCACCGTTTCGAGTAGACCGAAAACAAGTAAGAGATCTATTAGCTGCAGATGAGTTTATAGAAGTGTTTGTAAAATGTCCAATTGAAGAGTGCGAGAAACGTGATCCGAAAGGACTTTATAAAAAGGCGAGAAAAGGTGATATTAAAGAGTTTACGGGAATTGATTCACCGTATGAGGAACCAGAACGAGCGGAATTAATTGTAGAAACGCACAAGTATTCTATTGAAGAATGTGCAGAACAAATTGTGAAGTACTTACAAGAGCGTAGTTTCATATAGGGGGATAAAAGATGAGTTATGAAAAAGTGTGGGCTAATAATGAAAAATTAAATCAAACAGAGAAAAAGAAATTAGAGAAAGACGGATTAGAAATATTTAATGATATTCCTTACTATGCGGAGAATGGATTTGAATCTATTCCGAAAGAAGAGTGGGACGCTTTTAAATGGGCGGGATTGTATTTACAAAGACCGAAAGAAGCTGGCTATTTTATGATGCGTGTAAATATTCCTTCGGGGATTATTACGAATGCACAGGCAGAAGTGCTTGCTTCTATCGCTGAGGATTATGGGCGTGATGTAATAGATATTACGACAAGACAGGCGATTCAGTTTCACTGGTTAGAAATTGGGAAAATTCCAGATATTTTCAAACGATTAGCAAGAGTGGGGTTATCTTCAGCAGGGGCGTGTGGTGATATAACGCGTAATATTACAGGGAATCCACTTGCTGGCATTGATGCGAATGAACTATTTGATACAACGCAAATTGTGAAAGAAGTATATGACTATTTCCAACATAATGAAGAGTTTTCTAACTTACCACGTAAATTTAAAATGTCTATTAGTTCTAACATTTATAACTCAGCAAACGCAGAGATTAACTGTGTTGCATTTACACCTGCTACGAAAGAGATAGATGGTGAGAAAAAAGTTGGTTTTCATATAAAAGTAGGCGGGGGATTATCAGCCCGTCCATATTTAGCTGATGAATTAGATGTGTTCGTTTTACCAGAAGAAGTGAAGGCGGTAGCGATTGCAATTGCTACTATATTCCGTGATTTTGGATATCGTGAAAAACGTCATTTAGCCCGTTTGAAATTTCTTGTTGCTGACTGGGGTGCGGAGAAATTTAAAGAGAAATTAATAGAGTATACAGGACCATTGCAAAGCAAAGGGGAAAGTGGACTCAAAGGATGGAATGCAGGATACTTTTATGGCGTCCAAGATCAAAAACAAGAAGGATTAAAATATGTCGGTTTTAATGTACCGGTAGGGCGTTTACATGCAGAAGAAATGTTTGAGATTGCTAGAATTGCAAAGCAATATGGAAACGGGCAAATTCGTACTTGTAACTCACAAAACTTCATTATTCCGAATGTTCCGCCAAAAAATGTTGCAGGATTATTAAGTGAACCGTTGTTTGAAGCAATTTCAGCAAATCCGAAATCGTTTATCGGTCATGCGGTTTCATGTACTGGCATTGAGTATTGCAATCTTGCACTAGTAGAAACGAAAGAAAGATTGCGTAAAATCGCCGAATACTTAGATACACAAATCGCACTCGATGTTCCGGTTCGAATTCATATGGTAGGATGCCCGAATTCATGTGGTCAACGTCAAATTGCTGATATTGGTTTGCAAGGAGTAAAAATGAAAACGAAGGAAAAAGGAATTGTTGAGGCATTTGAAATATATGTAGGCGGAACGCTATTAGACGGAGGAGCATATAACGAAAAGTTAAAAGGGAAAATAGATGGAGAAGATTTGCCTGATGTCCTCGTATCATTTTTGAATTATTTCCAAAAGAATAAACTACTAGCCGAAACGTTTTATGATTTCGTCGGACGTGTTGGAGTGGAAGAATTACAAATTGTACTAAATAACGTATTAGAAGAAGTAATAGCATCTTAGGAGGGGGCAATATGGACTTATATCGATTTGAAGCTGTATTAGTAAATAGTATTGTTCCAATTGTTGTCGTTGCTCAAAGTGAAGAACAGGCATTTAAGCTCGCGGAGATGGAGCTTGAAAAGCATTTTTTACCGCTGCCAGAAGTAAAGGAAATTTCTCTATTTGAAAAAAAGAAGATTCGAAAAGGTGCGGCATTTGTTATTCATGAGTAGGGAACAGGTAATATGAAATAATGAAAACTTCCATTCGTATATAAGGATGAAAGTTTCACTTTAATAGTAGAAATGAGGAGAGATGATGGGGAAGGTTTATATCGTTGGAGCAGGTCCTGGTGATCCAGATTTAATTACTGTGAAAGGGTTGAAATGTATTGAGAAAGCAGACGTTATTTTATACGACCGTCTTGTAAATAAAGAGTTGCTTTCATACGCAAAGTCTGAAGCTGATTTAATTTATTGTGGAAAACTGCCAAATTATCACACGATGAAGCAAGAGACGATTAACACGTTTCTTATTAAATACGCGAAAAAAGGAAAAGTTGTAACGAGGCTAAAGGGCGGAGATCCATTTGTATTTGGAAGAGGTGGAGAAGAAGCTGAAGCGTTAGCGAAGCAAAGTATCCCATTTGAAATTATTCCTGGTATTTCAGCTGGTATAGCTGCTCCTGCTTACGCTGGAATTCCAGTAACACACCGCGATGCAAGTGCAAGTTTTGCTATTGTGACAGGGCATCGGAAAGAAGATGCTGAAGAGGAAGTGAAGTGGGAAAATTTAGCGAAAGGTGTGGATACATTAGCGGTCTATATGGGGGTTAGTAATTTACCTTATATATGTGAACAACTTATAAAGTACGGAAAAGAAAAGAGTACACCTGCTGCTATTATTGAGCGGGGGACGACATCTATGCAACGTACAGTTACAGGGACGTTAGGAACGATAGTAGAAGTAGCTAAAAAAGAACAGATTCAAAATCCAAGTATGATTGTTATTGGAGAAGTTGTCCGTTTTAGAGAAAAGATACATTGGTTTGAGAAACAAGCGGAAAATGCATATCCAGTAAGCGGAGTATTGTAAAATGAAGGCTGTCTTATATATATGTCATGGAAGCCGTTTGAAAGCAGCAAAAGAAGAAGCGGTTGCATTTATTACGTCATGTATGAATCGTGTAGAGGCAAATATTCAAGAAGTTTGTTTTTTAGAGTTAGCGAGTCCTTCTATTGAAGAAGGATTTCGTACATGTGTGAAGCGTGGTGCTACAGAGATTGTCGCTATTCCTGTTTTTTTATTAGCGGCAGGGCATGTAAAGAAAGATATTCCGCTTGAATTGCGAAAATTAAACGAGGAATATCCGGATATCAAAATAGTGTATGGTAATCCATTTGGTGTATCAGAAGTGCTTGTAAAAGCGGTATATAACGGAAGTGGCATTAAAGACTATGAAGAAGAAGTAACACTTTTGCTTGTTGCAAGAGGGAGTAGTGATCCGGAAACTTTACAAGACATAAATTGGATCTCTTCTTTATTTCAAAAAGAAGAGAACATTAAAGAGGTGGAAGTTTGTTATTTAGCAGCTGCAGAGCCGAAGTTTGATGAGAAGTTGAAAGAAATTGTAGAACAAAAAGAACGGAACATTGTTGTGTTACCTTACTTATTATTTACAGGCTTACTTATGAAACATGTTGAGAAAGAAGTGTGTCAATATGAGTCGGAAGAGATAAAAATAAGTCCATATTTAGGGAAGAATGTGGCGTTTCGAGAGATGTTAATTCAGAAAACAGAGGAAATACTGAAGGGAGAACAATATGTATCCACTTACAGTGCGAGTTGATAAGAAACGTGTGGTTGTCATTGGCGGAGGGAAAGTAGCAGGGTTTAAAATTGTTCCCTTACTAAAACAAGGTGCGGATATAATTGTGATAAGTACAGAATTAGATGCGAATTTAGTAAAACTTGTAGAAGAAAAGCAAATTCGTTGGTATCAAAGGGAGTATGAGAAAAGTGATATCGACGATGCTTTTTTAGTAGTCGCAGCGACTAGCGATTCGGTACTAAATGAACAAATTGCTGAAGATGCCTCGGCAAATCAATTGATAAATGTTATTACGAATCCGGAAAGTGGAAATGTTCATTTTCCGGCGGCAATTCATCGTGGACTACTTAATGTAGCTGTTTCTACTGGAGGGGCTAGTCCGAAACTTGCAAAAAAAATTCGTGATGATATTGCAAATAAATATGATGAGACCTATGAATCATATCTTGATTTTTTATATGAAGTTAGAATAAAAGTGAAAGAATTGCAAGTAGAGAAAAGGAAGAAAAATATATTATTGCAAGAAGTATTAAAGTCGGTATATGTTCAAAATGAACAAAAAAGAGAAATTTTTTTACAAGAATTAGAGAGGGAACTTCATGTAGGATAGTGAGTGAATTGTGCTTTACAAATGTAAAAATATAATTTATAATCACAAGTAACTTCAATAGATGAAATCGATGAGCAAGAAGAGTACGTATATTTGAGGCGTTCAGAGAGCTGGGGTAAGGTGTGAGCCCGGTACGATAAAATATACAGAATGGGCTTGCGAGAGGTATGCTGAACATTGTAGTAGGCAACCCGGGTTCCGCCGTTAAAAGGATAGAGTATCGGAGTTTTCCTGTACTTGAACAAGTGGGATTTATCAATCCAATTGAGGTGGTACCACGGTATTTATATTACATATATCGTCCTCTACATGCATATTTGCGTGTAGGGGACTTTTTTATTTTCTAAAGGAGGTGTGCGAGTATGAAATGAAAGTGTATAATTAGTAAAAGTTTAAATATTCAGAAAAGGAGAAATTATAATGAAAGAAACACAGCAATGGACGTCGAAAATAGGCTTTGTACTCGCAGCAGCCGGAGCCGCAGTAGGCCTTGGGGCAATATGGAAATTTCCATATGTTGCAGGTAATGGCGGGGGAGGCGCATTCTTCCTTGTATTCTTACTATTAACTGTATTTATTGGTATGCCTCTCCTTATAGCTGAATTTGTTATCGGACGTAGTACCCAAAAAGAGGCGGTTACAGCTTATAAAATATTAGTACCAAATAGTAAGTTATGTCCTTGGATTGGTCGTATGGGAGTTGTTACTTGTTTTAGCGTACTATCTTTTTATAGTGTTGTAGGCGGATGGATTTTACTTTATTTATACTATAGTGTCACAGGTAGTTTCTGGAACGGTGTAGTCGATTATGGGAAATTGTTTGGTGAAACAATTTCAAATCCAGCAAGTGCTATTGGAGCACAATTCATCTTTATGCTTTGTACCATTTTTGTTGTTAGTAAAGGTGTGGAAAAAGGCATAGAAAAAGCAAGTAAGTACATGATGCCGCTATTATTCATTTTATTTATTGCTATCATTATTCGTGCCTTAACGCTTGATGGCGCTATGGCTGGGGTAGAATTCTTCTTAAAACCAGATTTTTCAAAGCTCACAGCAGATACGATTTTATATGCGATGGGACAATCTTTCTTCTCACTAACGGTAGGTGCCTCGGTAATGGTAACGTATAGTTCGTATTTAAAGAAAGAAGAGCATTTAGCTAAATCAGCAACATCTATTGTAAGTTTAACTGTATTTATTACAGTACTTGCAGGATTAGCGATTTTCCCAGCGATTTTCGCATTAGGAGTTAAACCGACAGAAGGACCAGGGCTACTGTTTATCGTTCTTCCTGCTGTCTTTGCAAAAATTCCATTTGGACAATTTTTCTTCATTATGTTTTTAGTATTATTCTTCTTTGCGACTTTAACATCTGCGATTTCAATGCTAGAAATTGTAGTAGCATCTGTTGCGAAAGATAATGAGAAGAAGCGTCCATCAGCTTCGTTATTAATTGGTATTCTTATTTTTGCAGTTGGAATTCCATCAGCGTTATCGTTTGGAATTATGAGTGATGTGAAAATATTTGGTAAGACATTCTTTGATTTCGTCGATTTTTCGGTCAGTAATGTGTTACTGCCATTAGGAGTACTAGCCATTTCGCTATTCGTACCAAATAAAATGAGTAAAGAGTTATTAATGAAAGAATTAGAAGTTACGGAAACGAAAGGAAAAACATTATTTAACATTTGGTTCTTCTTACTTCGTTATGTTATTCCGGTAACTGTAATTATCGTATTTTTAAATGCGATAGGCGTATTTAAAACGTTTGCATAATAAAAAGACGGAGATTTCTCCGTCTTTTTATTATGTTGTAGAAGTATTTAATAAGCGATTATATGCTTTATAAGCTGTGACAACTGCGATAAATGATCCAATTAAAAATAACGCTGAGCCGCCGAATGTAAATAACCGGCCGATGTATGCTTCTCTAGCTTCTTCTATTTCTTCTTGTAATTGTGTATTCATATTTATCACCCCGCAAAATATAGGCATTTAGTTGTAGTTTATGTAAAACGCCTAAAAAGTGTGAAGTAGTAAAAAAAACTCGGTATGCACCGAGTTTTTTTATAATCCGATATAAGGAGACGGATCAACTGCGTTTGTCTTACCAACATTCCATTCCCCAATATGAAGTTCGAAGTGTAAATGTTGTCCGTAAGATTGACCGGTATTTCCCATAAAGCCAAGTTGATCGCCTTGTTTTACAGTTTGTCCATTGGATACAGAGCGACTATTCATATGTGCATACACTGTCGTATATGTTTTTCCGTTAACACGGTGAGATAAGTAAACAACGTTTCCGTAACTAGAGGATAATTCTGAACGGATAACAACACCATCTGCAGCGGCAATAATTGGAACTGTTCCCGAAGCTGCGATATCGATTCCTTTATGGTTATCTAAAGAACGTGCGCCGAATCCAGAAGTTTTTGATCCAGCCGCTGGTTTAATAAATCCACCTTTGTTCGTATCTTGCGGTGTTGGTGCGGCTTGTGTGCTTTCTTTAGCAGAAGCAGCGGCTTGTTTTTTTGCTTCCTCAGCCTTGCGTGCCTCTTCCGCTTTCCGAGCTTCTTCCGCACGTTTTTCCTCTTCAATTGCTTTTTGAACAGCTTGACGCTGGTTTTCTAAAATACCTTGTGACTCTTCTAATCCTTCAATCTCGGAATCTACTTTTGATACTTTCGTATGTAGATCTTTAATAAGAGTTTGTTGCTGTTGTTGATTACTTACTAACTCTTGTTGTTTTTGCTCTAATTTTTGTTCAGATTCTTTCAGTTGTTGCTCTTTTTTCTCAACAGCCTCTTTTTCTGTCGTTACAGCATTTTGATCGTTTGTTTGCTTTTTCACAATATCGGTATCGTTATTTAAAATTAAACTTACAGAGTACATATTATCAACAAGATCGGCAATATTTGCAGAACTTGTTATTACTTCTGTAATGATACTCGTACGAGGCTTTTCTTGCATAGATTGTAGTCGTTGTTTAATAACTTCCTGTCGTGTATCTATGTTCGTTTGTAATTGCTCTATATGCTTCTTTTTTTCAGTAATAACTTGCTGTGTGTTGCTAATTTCTTTTTTTGTATCGTTTAATTCAGCTTCGTTTTTATTAATAGAAGTAGTTAATTCATCAATTTTCTTTTGTAATTCTTGGATTTCTTTTTCTATTTGTTCTTTCTCAGCTGATTTATTTTGTAAGTCATTTTGTTTGCCTTCTAATTCAGATTGAATATTAGATAATTTATTTTCATTCGTTTCAGCGTATACGGGTGAAAGTAACGGGGAAACGAAAATCGTTCCAGCTGCTAAAACACTAAACGCTGCAAATTTCTTTTTCATTGTTGTCTGGCTCCTTTCCCTATGAATGTTATATATCATAAGAAGAAGAGTGTCTATCGTTGTAATCATAATGTAAAGAGAATTTTATAATTTTGCTAAGTTTTGTCGGAATTTAGCATCTTTTCGTAGTGTTTGTCATAAAGTTAAAATTCTTGAATGTATAGAAAAAGGTATCAATTTCTATATTGTTTAAAAAAATCATGGGAAATGATGGAGTTTTCCATAATGAAACAGTACTTCAAAAACCTATCAATCACTAGTGAGGAATCGATTTCATGTGAGGTTTTCTGACATGAGGTTTATTTTTGTCAAGAAAATTATTTGTGTTCGGGCAAACTTATTTTGTTGTCAGATTTTAATTTTTGATTTATGATTTTTAACAGGGACAAAATGTATTGAATTGTCGAATAATATGTAATACTCTTAATTTCAAGTTTTATAGACATAGAATGAGAGATAGAGTGACACATCGAAGAGGGGGTTACCACAAGTATGAAAAGAATAGGACTTGCATGGCAAATTTTAATAGGACTTGCGCTTGGTATTGCAGTTGGGGCTATTTTCTTTGGCAATCCAGAAGTGGTGAAGTACTTACAACCAATTGGTGATATTTTCATCCGATTAATTAAGATGATTGTTGTACCGATTGTTGTAGCGAGTATTGTTGTTGGGGTTGCTGGTGTTGGCGATGTTAAGAAGTTAGGCCGACTAGGCGGAAAAACAATTATTTACTTTGAAATTATTACAACGATTGCAATTGCTGTTGGTCTATTAATAGCAAACATTTTCCAACCTGGAAAAGGCGTTGATATGGATAAGTTAACAAAAACAGATATTTCTAAATATACACATACGACAGAGCAAGTACAAAGTCATTCGTTCGCGGATACGTTTGTAAATATTGTTCCGACGAACATTATGAAATCATTAGCTGAAGGTGATATGCTTGCTATTATCTTCTTCTCAGTATTATTTGGTTTAGGTGTAGCAGCAATTGGTGAGCGTGGCAAACCAGTTCTGCAATTTTTCCAAGGTGTAGCAGATGCAATGTTTTATGTAACGAACCAAGTTATGAAGTTTGCGCCATTTGGTGTATTCGCATTAATTGGTGTTACAGTTTCTACATTCGGATTAGCTTCATTAATTCCATTAGGGAAATTACTCATTGTAGTATACGGAGCAATGATATTCTTCGTTGTGGTCGTATTAGGACTTACAGCGAAAATATTCGGTATTAACATTTTCCAATTCTTTAAAATTTTAAAAGACGAGCTGATCTTAGCGTACTCTACAGCAAGTTCAGAAACGGTTTTACCGAAAATTATGGAGAAAATGGAGAAATTCGGTTGCCCGAAAGCAATTACATCTTTCGTTATTCCAACAGGTTATTCATTTAACTTAGATGGATCAACGTTATATCAAGCAATTGCGGCAATTTTCTTAGCGCAAATGTACGGTATTGAATTATCCATTACACAACAAATTACGTTATTACTTGTATTAATGGTTACATCAAAAGGTATCGCGGGTGTACCGGGCGTATCATTCGTTGTATTATTAGCAACACTTGGTACAGTAGGTATTCCAGCTGAAGGTTTAGCGTTTATTGCAGGTATTGACCGTATTCTAGATATGGCTCGTACGGCAGTTAACGTTGTAGGTAACTCTTTAGCGGCTGTAGTTATGTCTAAGTGGGAAGGTCAATATGACGCTGAAAAAGGACAAGCCTATTTAAAAGAGATATCTGAAAAGGGTCAAGCGGCTTAATTATGATTTGAAAAGCTCTCACATATTATGTGAGAGCTTTTCTGTATGTAGAAGAGGAGCGAAAGTTATGAAACGTAAGTACGGTGATGGTTCTACGTGGAAGCGATTAATAGAGAAGACATACACAGTAAAACGAGTTGAAGCAGGTATGTTAGGAATATTGGATATAAAAAAGGTGAGAGAGCCTAGTTATAAAGAATACAATAGTAAAGAGATTTGCATTGCAGGTGATGGGTATACATGGATGCAATATTTTATAAGCGACAAAAACTTTGCAATTACAGCTATGTTAGACAATCAAAAACAATTAGTGCAATATTATATCGATGTGACGAAAGAATTTAAAATTGACGATCGTGGTTTGCCTTATTTTGATGATTTATACTTAGATGTAGTATTGTTACCGAGCGGTGAGATTTATGTATTGGATGAAGATGAGTTAGAGGATGCCTATAATATAGGTGATGTTACTAAGGAAGAATATGAATTAGCATGGCGTATAACAAAATGGATTGTAGCAACGATAAAAAATGGAGAATTTTCTTGGATTTCAATATTAGATAAAGAAATCGAAAAGTTAAAATGATTGTTGTATTCAAATTTTTGCATAATTACCAAAAAAATCTATACAAAAAATAATTGACTTTTGTTTTGTAAGCGAGTAAAGTTAGG
>Ga0209130_1001556_pt1 | contig 14554 bp, 12 predicted proteins | sample AraplaMF_Cvi_mLB_FD_184264 | JGI IMG/M metagenome (GOLD analysis project Ga0209130, IMG submission 184264) | Arabidopsis root microbial communities from the University of North Carolina, USA - plate scrape MF_Cvi_mLB (SPAdes) (version 2) | ecosystem: Host-associated > Plants > Roots > Endosphere...
CATTTACCGAATCAATATGAAACAAAAATTGCTTCAGAAGGATCGAATTTAAGTCAAGGACAAAAACAACTTCTTGCGATTGCAAGAGCAATTTTAGCGGATGCAGATATATTAATTCTCGATGAAGCAACATCAAATATTGATACGAGAACAGAATTACAAATTCAAGAAGGGCTAAACAATTTAATGAGAGGTCGAACAAGTTTCGTAATCGCTCATCGACTGAAAACGATTGAAAAAGCAGATCAAATCCTTGTTATAAAAGATGGAAGTATTATGGAAAGAGGGAATCATGAATCTCTTATGGAAGATAGAGGTTTTTACTTTGATTTGTATACGAGTCAGTTTAAAATTTAATACAACCTTTAATATGGTGCGGTTTCTCTAGAACGGAGAAACCGCATTTTTATGTTTGTAAACATTATTATCCAAATAATTGTTCACTAAATGTTTTAACTGCGTATTCTTGTATCCAAGGTAAAAGATGCGTAAGCTTATGAAAACACCTTTATGACTCAATCGTTCACTTGTAATTTTAGGATGTAAAATTGTTCCAAAAAAGTGTTGCATGAGTATGATGTAAATTATGAAATTGATTTTTTAAACAATTGAGACTAATCGTTTGGGAATTGAAGTTTCTGTATTTAATAGTAAAATAATTGATTTTTGATTATATAACGGCAATGGAACAAATAGAACGAATGAAAATAACCTTAATGTGTGTTTCACGTTACATTTATATGTTTTAATGATTTGATAAATAATGCGATTTGAATTTTATTAAAAAAGACACTGTTTCCAGTGCCCCAACCTACTACGAGAGTTTTATGAGGAAACTTAAATAGGTGAATTTAAGTTTCTCTATAATATATGAAACTACAATTAGAAAATCACTTATTTTTTAAAGGAGTTAATGGGTAATTGTACGTGCTAAAATCTTTATTAAAAATATCCTGTACTAATTGGATAGTTTCATGATTATAAAAACTATCGTATGTTGGGAGGCGTGGGAATAAAGGATCGGTAATATCAGCATCTGCAAAATCACCTCTAAAAATCGCCCTGTCCTTCTGATGATGCCATGATTTGGTTAGTATGTGTAAAGGAGAAGTTTTTAATTGATATGTTTGTTCTAAGCGCACAATTTCAGTAGAGAAATTTTCAAGGTAGATATACTTGGTAACAAACTCCTCCTCAGCTGGTTCATATTGCTGCATTAAATGTGGATCTACGTGTTCTAAATCTTTCATTTGCATTTTTAAATAGTAGAGAAAGATTTTAAATGAAATAGGCTTATTACAAAATTCATTACCATAATAAAAATTCCGAATAGGATTCCATGCTGGGTTTTCTATGTGAGGGGGGGCAATTAGTGAAAAGAATGAACTGACAGCTCTTGTATAGGGGTTTCTCACTAATTTATAGGAATCTTTTCGATTTGTATATAAAGCTGTAGCTAGTTCAATAAAGTAGTTGGAGGAGTTTTTGTAAATTTCATTTTCATAATTATGGATGAAGGAATCGTATTTTATGGCTTGTTTAAATAAATTTATTTGATAAAAAAACCAATGTGCAAGTGAAGTACAGCCACTTTTCTGACTCCAAAATAAAATCAAAGGGAAGTTAGAGTTAAAGTGCGGAACGCGTCCGTATTTAATAATATTTGCAAATGACATGGTTAGCCTCCATTCAGTTATGTTAATTATTTTTAATTTATGAATAAACAACTCGGCATATGAACAAGAGAAGAGGAGTAGAATAGATAATTTAATAACAATATAACTTTGAAATGAAAGCGTTATTTTATAGGGGTATGAAAAGAGTACACAAAAAATGTGTACTCATAACAATTTACATTATTTTAAGGACCATGATATATCATCAAGGGCTTTATAAATATAACTATACATGCGGTAAAAGAGCTACTTTGGATTGTATTTTTGTTTCCAATTTATAGTGATCACCCCTCATGCAAATAGTTTAATTATATTATACAGTTATTAATTTGAACCTTAAGAATATGTGATGTAAATTAAGGTGGATTTAAACAAAATAGTTATTTTAATTAGAAAACAGTTAGCTTTTGCTAACTGTTTCACTCATTGGGAGTTCTTTGTATGTAATTTAGAGAAAGAAACTAGCCATAAAAAATCTTACAGAGAAAGATTACAATAAAAATTTCATCTTGTAGTAAAGGGGAATGGATATGAAAAAGTGACCAGAGGATAGAATCGAAGCTTATAAACGTTATGCATAACAATCAATAAAAAATATTGATGACTACGAATAGGAAGCATCATATCACATAAGGAAACATCAAGAGTATTTAGATTTAGTGGCTGATCAAGAAGGAAGTAACTTGGACAACTAAAGGAGCAAGGCTGGGAATTGTGTGGTGGGGAATGGGTGAAAAAAGAATAAAAGAGCAGCTAGCAAAAGCTAACTGAAATATAGAACTTAAGTTGTTTGAGCATGTATTAAATAAAAAGCGCAGGTAATTAACTAGGTTAAATTTATGCAGGAAATAATGGTGATTAGTTGCTGAAAACCCGCGATGTATGAAATATTAATTCCCCTGCATAAATTAGTTTTCGTTATGGAATTTATAAAATAAGTTTCTTTTGAGGTGGTTTTGTGGAAGTTCATAAAAATAAAAAAATTCTCTTTAAACATTTCTTATAGCTAAGAATACTTATGTAAATATGGGATATAGATTTGATTCTTGGAATGAGGGGATCGATGTGGATATAACACAAAGTATGGCAAGAATAGTTGTTAATGGGATAGATCTTCCGTTTACTTCAGTTAGGACAACTGCATGGATTAATGGACCTGCGAATGATTTATTTGTTACGACTAGGAAAAGAGTAAATGAGCTTTATCGATTTATGTGGTCACGGGTGCCAGTTATGCTAACGATGTATTTCCTTCAGGGTGCTGACGTGATGAGATTTGCTAGGGTTGCAGGAGTTGATGAAAGTATAACGGGAGAATATATATATCATTTTATTTGGTGATAAGCCGAAATTTAAGTAGCCTAATAGCTGCTTTTTTATTTTACATAGAAAAAGGAAGCATAGGAGGCTCCTTAATTCGAGTCAGAAGTTGTGTAGTTTTTCGTGATAATATCTTTTATGTTGATAATTAAGGATTATAAGGAACCCAACAGTTAGGATAGATACTGTTTAGCCAGTAATATGCATTGCCTGATATAAATTTAATATAGAAGGAATTGAATTTATAATATACTATGAGTACTGAACAGACAGTAGAGAGTACTAATAGCATACCATTCCAAAACTTTTCATGGTGTTCACCTCGATTTTGATTTTTAGGGATTTTTATATAATTATACATTTAAATGAAAGAATTTATAAAAGGGAATTACTATAAGGAGGAATTATTACGAGTTTCTTCCTACTAAAATAAAGGTGATGGGTGATATGAGGTGAGCAGGAGAAGCATAGAAAGAGATAAGGTGTTTAAAATTTATAAGGAACATGATGGTGAAATAACAAATCGTAAATATGAGGATATAACTTTGATTTGTATACTAGTCAGTTTTAAATTTAATATAGTGCGGTTTCTCTAGGAAGGAGAAACCGCATTTTTATATTTGTAAAGATAATTAGAAATATAGAGTTGAAGTTTTTAAATTCACGGATTGTTAGTAAAAACAAGCAACTTCAGTGCTAGATGGAAGAATTAATTTACGTGGAATTGTAATAATTTCAAGAGCCATCTGTGCTGAATAGAGAAGTATTGGAGTTAATTCTAAAGCATGAGTTAATAATAATAGAAAGCTTGTTAAGATTGTAAAGCTCCCCCAAAAGAAACTTTTTGAAGTGTTACGGAAATCTTTTATTAAGGAAAAGAAAGAAAAAAATGCTGTAACAATGAGTATCAAAAATTTATATTTATCTGCCATTAAACTCCTCCTAAAGAACAGTAATTTATATTATAACGTATTTTTCTGTATTACAATAAAAAGATTTCTAAATAAATAGTTTAAATAGATAAATGTTGTAACTTAAAACATTTGTTTTAGAGAATAGATTAGTGCCCTAATTAGTGTTTGCTTGAGCTCTACAGGATATTTGACCAGACAATAAGACGAGCTTTGAATATATTAATAAAAAAGGATGTGGAACAATGACTAGATATAGTTTACATGGAGGTCACAATAGTATTGTACAAGGTGCAAATTATGGGAATCGGAAAGAACACATTATGGATCGACAAGTTAAGGATGCAGTTGTTGCTAAATTAAGAGCTTTAGGGCATACAGTTTATGATGACACTGATGAAGTAGGGACAACACAAGCGCAAAATTTAAATAACATCGTATCTAAAACAAACTCACATGATGTAGACTTAGTAGTTTCATTTCACTTAAACTCATATGATACGAAAGCTAATGGTGTTGAAGTTCTGTACTATGACCAACAAGCTTTATCAGCAAAAATAGCAGCGCAACTTTCAAAAGATATTGGCTGGACAAATCGTGGTGCTAAGGAACGAAAAGACCTTTATGTATTAGCGAATACGAAAGCACCTGCAATTTTAATTGAACTTGGATTTATCGATAATGAAGCAGATATGGCAAAATGGAATCCAGATAAGATTGCAAATTCAATTGTGTATGCTTTAACTGGGCAGTCTAGTGGGACAACTCCGCCATCTAAACAAAATATCATTCAAACAGGAGCTTTTTCCCCTTATGAAACACCTGATGTGATGGGAGCATTAACATCTCTTAAAATGACGGCCAAATTTATCTTACAATCGGATGGTCTAACATATTTTATCTCTGAACCAACTTCAGATGCGCAGCTTAAAGGAATGACGGATTACCTTGATCGAAAAGGTTGGTGGTATGAAGTTAAGTAAAGGTTTAAGTTTGAGGAACAGTATATTTAAAATACAATCGGCACAAAAAAAGAGGATTACTTTTAATGAGTAATCCTCTTTTTAAAATTTTATCCCGCATTAACAGGAAGTAAGATCCAAAAAAAATCCAGCGGAAGCAATGAAGTTAGGTGGGGGACGGGCTGATTAAAGATTCACTTTATTTCGTATGAATTAGATTAGATAAAGGAGACTCCTGCCTTGAAAATTAATAAGTATTGTATGAGAGAGTTTGATTGGACATCTCAGCTTTATTTTTAACACGTAGTATTAAATGAAAATTCAGAATTTTAATTTAATTGGCTAAAATTGAAATAGCGCTAAACATTAATAAAAGGGCCATAATGATATTAAATGATTTCGTATGCTTTAATAAAAGTTTTTGAAACATGGAACCAAATAAGCTCCAACTAAATGTACTCATTAAGCCGACTAAACCTAGAAATAATGAAAAAAGTAGATAACTCGAGTATGAATTATAGTAAGGGAGAATAAAAGTTGATACTACAGTTAGTCCGAATAGTATTCCTTTAGGATTAACAAACTGGATGAATATCCCAACTTTGAATAAATTTTTATTATATTTTTCATCGGGATCTGCACTAGTTTTACTAGTGAGTATTTTAAAAGCTAAATATAGCATATAAGCTACACCTAAAATTTTTAAAGGAAATTCGATTATGGGTAAGATATTGATGAGTACAATATTAAAGAAACTACATAAGGAAGTGAGGATGAAGAAACCGAAAGCGACTCCGAAGCAAAATTGCATACTTCTTTTTAACCCATGTTGATTGGCGTATGTCATAGCTAAAAAATTGTTAGGTCCGGGTGTGAAGCTACTTATAAAAACAAATAACAAAAAAGAAAATATAGGCATTTCAAAACCCCCAAAATATTTAGTGTGTGTTATAATGACCGAAAAGAACAATATAACGTGTACTTTTTATTATACATAACGGTCGTTATATTGTATATAGTGTAGGGGTGTTTCTTATGGAAGAAATTCAACTTATTTTAGCAAAAAATTTAAAAACAATACGTGAAAAAGAGAAAATGAGTTTAGAAAAGGTCTCTCAATTAACAGGTGTAAGTAAAACGATGATTGGACAAATTGAACGAGGAGAGTCAAGCCCAACATTAACAACGATATGGAAAATCGCTAATGGTTTAAAAGTGTCTTTTACTTCTTTAATCAATAATCCGCAACCAGATACGAAAGTTGTTTTACGAAATGATGTACAAGTATTATCAGAAGACAATGGGAGATATAAAGTGTATCCTTCTTTTCCTTTTCAAGATGATAGGAACTTTGAAATCTATACGATTGAAATTGAAACAGAAGGAAAATTAAGTTCGGAAGGCCATAAAGAAAGGACCGAAGAATTTATAACGGTGTTTGAAGGGGAATTGACAATTGAAATAAATGATTGTCAATATAAATTAAATTGCGGGGATGCAATTCGCTTTAAGGCAGATAGACCACACTTCTATCATAATTCCGGAAGAACACTAACTCGGTTAAGTATGACCATTTATTATCCAACTTCATAAACTTGCGATTACTTCAAGAATATAAAGAAATGTGTGTTGATAAACCATCTATAAGAGATGGTTTTATTTTATGAATTCATAAAAAAAAGACACTCGTTTGAGTGTCAACATAGTATTGCTCTCGCGTATAGGATTGGAGTATGTTTCTCAAAAACGTATTGAGATGGTTCGCATTTGAGAAACTGTCTTCTTATTCAATGTAACATTGGCAGGAAGAAGTGTAAATTGATAATGTATATACGGAAAATTTAGTATAGATAATTTCCACTGTTAATATAGTACAAAGTGTCTCTAATTGCATAAATATTGTCGTGAGGTTATTGAAATAGTAACTTTAGGACTGACGAAATAGTTACTGTTTTAGAATTTCAGAATGATTATTATAAAAAGAACGAATCATTTTTTAATCGATTCGTATAATTGTTAAAGAGGCACCTGTTGAACCGCCTCCAATTAAATTAATTACGGATAATACGCCGAATAGTTGAAGTGAAATTGTATTACCGGCAATTAAATTGGTTATTAAATTATTATTATAATTTGAAGTTGATAGTGCGGGTGAAACAATAGATCCGGGAAGTGGAGTTGAAGAGTTTAATAGAAGTCTTGTACCAGCAAGTAGTGCAGTTGTCGTAATAACTTGATAGGTTAAATAATATCTCCCAGTAACAGGAATTGTAAAAATATCATTTGAAGCGTTCACTGTAAAATTACCGAGACTTTGGTTATTAGAAAGTGGAATATTTGTTCCACCTAATATGACTGAAATGGGACCACCTAACGTATTATTAGCGAAAATAGAGTTTGTTGTGATAATAGGCCCAGTAATACCTGTAGATCCAGTAATACCTGTAGGCCCAGTAGGACCTGTAAGTCTGTATGGAAGAATAATTTCAAGAGCCAGTGATAATAGTTCTTTTTTTATTTTTTCATTCTTATCTTGAATATAAATCACCTCATTTTTAAATTAGAACGTAACCGATTTAGTATTTTGAAATGGAACTATCATTTTATTATATTAATACTACTAGTTAGAGCAACGGTAAAGAGTTTATTATATGTAAAAGTCATTTTAATATGAAAAAGTTATAGAATTTTTCTAAAATGATAGATGTTATATTTTGTTAATTAGTAAACGGAAATATGGAATGAGGTATTAAATTGAACTGCAATGACAAATTATCGTTGAATAAAGGTATGATAAGATCTGAAAATATTGGACCTACCTTTCCAGCTCTTCCGCCAATTTATATTCCAACGGGAGCAACAGGTCCAACGGGAGCAACAGGTCCAACGGGAGTAACAGGAACAACGGGAGCAACAGGAACAACAGGAGTAACAGGTCCGACGGGAATAACAGGAGTAACAGGAACAACGGGAACAACGGGAACAACAGGAACAACAGGAGTAACAGGTCCGACGGGAATAACAGGAGCAACAGGAACAACGGGAACAACAGGAACAACAGGAGTAACAGGTCCGACGGGAATAACAGGAGTAACAGGAACAACGGGAACAACAGGAGTAACAGGAGTAACAGGTCCGACGGGAATAACAGGAGTAACAGGAACAACGGGAACAACAGGAACAACAGGAGTAACAGGTCCGACGGGAATAACAGGAGCAACGGGAGTAACAGGTCCGACGGGAATAACAGGAGCAACAGGAACAACAGGAACAACAGGAACAACAGGAGTAACAGGAGCAACAGGAGTAACAGGTCCGACGGGAATAACAGGAACAACGGGAATAACAGGAGCAACAGGAGTAACAGGAACAACGGGTTTAACGGGGGCAACGGGAGCAACAGGTCCGACGGGAATAACAGGGGCAACGGGAGTTATTGGTCCCATAACAACAACTAATTTATTATTTTACACTTTTTCAGATGGAGAGAAACTTATATATACAGATTCAGATGGGATCGCTCAATATGGTACAACTCACATATTAGCTCCTGATGAGGTTTCATATATTAACTTGTTTATTAATGGAATACTTCAACCACAACCATTATATCAAGTTAGTACTGGTCAGCTAACATTATTGGATAATCAACCCCCATCACAAGGTTCATCAATTATTTTGCAATTTATCACTATTAATTAAAAAAGACAGATTCTTAAATGAAAAGAATCTGTCTTTTTTCTACTTTAAATTAGCTAAAATTAAGTGACGATAAATTCAATTGTAATTGGAATTCCACCGTCTAATGCATCTCCACCAGGAATTGTGATAGCGCCAGTAGGTCCAGTAGTAACACTGGAGTTCACACTAGGTTGAAGAATGCCGTTTACATATAAGTTGTAATACGTAAAAGTCGGAAAAGCAGTTGCAGTAGTACCGGCATCATTTAAACAAGCAGTTGCAGCAATTGCGAAAGCTGCTCCAGTTCCAGTTCCAGCACTTAGTGTAGAGGTGAATCTTCTAGATGCCATAAATGGTTGAATAATAGGCAATTAATTCTCACTCCCTAAATTGTTTTTTGGAACGAAGTATACAATAACTTGTCCACTATATTGTATGAGAGTTTTTGATAATAGAAACGGCTTTATGATAATAGAGGGAACACAATTTAAGTAAAGGTATTATTGTTATTTATTTGAAAAGGTGGTGTTATTACTTGTTAGTTATTGGTTATATGCTAATACTTAGTTTTAATATTTAAATTAAAATGTGCTTTTGGACTTAAGAGATAAACGTGGAAAAATAAAATAAACTCTTAAGTTTAGGTGTTTAATCTAAGCAGTCAATTATTAAAAACATATAATTAATATGTGAGTCATGAACATAATTAAATATCGTTTTAAAGTTTAATTATAATTCATGTTTCCTATTTTAAGTGAATGAAACCTATGCACGATTTTATAGTTCTTATTAATAGGAAAATACTCAATTATAAAATAAGTAAGGAGGAAATTAATGTCACATAATAATTGTTTTGGTCATAACAACTGCAATAATCCGATTGTTTTCACTCCAGATTGTTGTAACAATCCACAAACGGTTCCGATTACTAGCGAACAATTAGGTAGATTAATCACTTTACTAAACTCTTTAATTGCGGCTATTGCAGCGTTTTTTGCAAATCCAAGTGATGCAAACAGATTAGCTTTACTCAATTTGTTTACGCAACTATTGAATTTACTAAATGAATTAGCACCTTCTCCAGAAGGGAATTTCTTAAAACAATTAATTCAAAGTATTATTAACTTACTACAATCTCCAAACCCAGACCTAGGTCAATTACTTTCTTTATTACAACAATTCTTCAGTGCTCTTGCACCATTCTTCTTCTCTTTAATTATTGATCCTGCAAGCTTACAACTTCTATTAAACTTATTAGTTCAACTAATTGGTGCTACTCCAGGAGGTGGCCCAACAGGTCCAACAGGTCCAACAGGTCCAGGAGGCGGAGCAACAGGAGCAACAGGAGCAACAGGGGCAACAGGAGCAACAGGCCCGACAGGAGCGACTGGAGCAGGAGTAACAGGCCCAACAGGTCCAACGGGAGACACAGGTCTAGCAGGAGCGACAGGCCCAACAGGTCCAACGGGAGACACAGGAGCAGCAGGCCCAACAGGTCCAACGGGAGACACAGGAGTAGCAGGAGCGACAGGCCCAACAGGAGACACAGGCCCAACAGGAGCAACAGGCCCAACAGGTCCAACGGGAGACACAGGTCCAACAGGAGCAACGGGAGCAACAGGATTAACAGGAGCAACAGGAGCAACTGGTGGCGGAGCTATTATTCCATTCGCTTCAGGTACAACACCATCTGCGTTAGTTAACGCATTAATAGCTAATACGGGGACACTCCTTGGATTTGGATTTAGTCAGCCTGGTGTAGCTTTAACAGGTGGAACTAGTATCACATTAGCATTAGGTGTAGGTGATTATGCATTTGTAGCACCACGTGATGGGGTTATTACGTCATTAGCAGGTTTCTTTAGTGCAACAGCTGCATTAGCTCCATTATCACCTGTTCAAGTGCAGATACAAATATTAACTGCACCTGCAGCGAGTAATACGTTTACAGTACAGGGCGCACCTCTATTATTAGCACCAGCATTTGCTGTAATAGCGATTGGTGCTACAGCATCGGGAATCATACCTGAAGCTATTCCAGTAGCTGCTGGAGATAAAATACTGTTATATGTTTCATTAACGGCAGCAAGTCCAATAGCTGCAGTTGCTGGATTTGTAAGTGCAGGTATTAATATCCAATAACTTGTGGTAATGTATTCTGTATATAGCCTTTTCTAATTTTATTAGGAAGGGCTATATTTTATGGGAAGATAGGTGATACATCAATTAAGAAATTCCTCATTGTTAAGTTGGTATAAAAGGAAAATTAAAATGTATGATTTACACTTTATTGTTTATAGAATAAGTTATGCAGTTTAAAAAATTACCTATAAATAAAAAAGATGAATTCTATTTTTAATAGAATTCATCCATTACATAAACGGTATACAAGAAAAGTAAGGTATTTATCATGAGCGCTGAAATGTTATAGTTCAAATTGGTAATAAACTATTTGTTTTTATTACAGTTACATCCTTTTTTCTTTACATAGCCTTGATTGGCTAAATCTCTTTGCGACTGGGAATTGGAAGATTGAGAATTGGAAGACTGAGAGGATGTTGATGAACTACTATTTTTATTATAGGAGTTATTTTTTCGGTAGTTATAATTACTCATAGTACTATCACCTCCAATTAAATATATAAATATTATATGTATGTACTCTATTAAACGTTACGAAAAAAATAGGAATGGAGGAAATACAGTAAAAAATCTCCTACGTATTTTCCGAGGAGATTTTTTATTCATGATATAAATTAATATCCCCAGTAAAGAGGGAAATAATATGAATCTTGATAATATAAATTTTGTTGTGGACTAGGAAGCTGAGTTGGTGTGTCTATCATTCCGCGGTTTTGATTGCAGTTTGCTGGAGGACCAATTACTGTAGTGGATTGAATAGGGGATACTACTTGTTTCCATTGTTGTTCATCAATACAGTAAGTATGAGCCATTATATTAGCGGGTGTTAAGCGTAACATATCAGAACCAAAAATAACTTCTGGTGTTGGGGCGTTGAAAATAGCTAATAAATGAGTACCATCTGCTGTAGCGACTTCATAATGCCACCACGCTTGTGGAATGTTGGCGACTTGCCCTGGTTGTATCGGTAAGTTTAATATTTGATTAGTAAAAGGATTCAGTAAAGAAACAACAGCAGACCCTGAAATACAGTAAACAAGTTCAGCTGCGTTTTGATGAATATGTGGCTCCACAACATTTCCTGTATTTAAATAAATATCTAATAAAGAAGTATTTTCTAACGTATTTAATTGTTTCACGCCAAGTACGTTTATATAATTTTGGGTATCTTTTTTAAAAAAATTACTTTTACTTAAATCATAGGTGAAATTAGTTGAGGGGGAAGTGTAGTCGATACTAGCAGTCATTAGTATTACCCACCTTTCTTATATTTTCATGCAATTTGAATTTAAGATATGAGTCTAGTTATTGAAATGTGAAAGCATTGCTGCTCTTGGTTTGTAAAGTAATAAAATTGTTCATTTGTATGCAATAACATTACAATAATTTCATTGCGAAAAAAGGTGCTATTAATTACAATTAATGTAAAATATAGCGGTTTTTTGAAATTTGGAGTACAAGGGGAGTGTAGAAAATGAATCATACTATTGTAAAAGAGTTGGAAGTTGAATTGAAAAATTACTTTAAACCGTTTTTGAATGCGCCTGCAACAATAGAAGAAATTCAAGATGTTGAAAATGAAATGGGAATTGTGTTTCCAGATGAATTACGAAATCTTTATCTTGCACATAACGGTGAGGATAGATCAGGACCTGGGTTATTTTTTGGTTTACCATTTCTCTCATTAGATCAAGTTTTGGATGAGTGGAGAATATGGAAAAGAATTGAAGAGGTTGATTTTTTAAATTTTGATGCATTTTCAATACCAGCAGAATGCATTAAGGAAAGATATGTGAATCACAATTGGATACCTATTAGTAAAGATTATGGTGGTAACAACATAGGAATAGATGTTGACCCGGATGAAAAGGGAAAAGTGGGACAAGTTATTAATTTTGGACGAGATGAAGAAGTGAAATATGTAATTGCGAATAGAATTTCAGACTTGTTACTATTTATTGTACAAACGTTAAAAAATAAACATTTCACTATTCACCAAGAAGAAGACTATTTATATTGGAGTTATGGTGCTAACGATAATATACATTTTTTAGATGCTTTATTTAATATTGAATTACCTGTTTTACATCCTCAATTAATATTTCAATCTGAAAAAAACATTAATGATTGGTACGATAGTTTAGATGAGAATTGGAGAAATATAGTGGGTCCATCTGAATGTGCAGGCAAGTTTATGAGGGAGAAGAGATTATATTTAGGTGGAAATGGATTAGTAGATATAAGTCCATTACTGATATGTACAGAAGTGAGAGAACTAATTTTATCTGGAAATGAAATTCAAGATTTAGCAGGATTAGAACAAATGAATGCTTTAAAGAAGTTATATTTAGTAAATAACCCAGTTCAAGATTTAACGCCAGTATTACACTTGCAGCACTTACAAGAAATGAATATAAAAAATACGAAGATAAATAATCTGTCGGAACTTGTAGAAATATCAGCATTAAAGAAATTAGACATTTCACATACTAGTATTCAAGATTTTTCATTATTATCGAAGTTTCAAAATTTAGAATCACTTACAGTACATATTTCAAATTGTGAGCAGCTCTATGCAATTTCAAAAGTAGATTCTTTAAAGTATTTATATATTTTAGGTTTAGAAAATGTTAGTGAACTGGATTTACTTGTTTTGCAAAATTTAAAAAAATTAATATCAATTGAATTTGAAAATAGCACCTTTGTTAATTTAAATTGTTTACAACACAATTCATCAATTCGAAATATAAAGTTGACAGATACAAAGGTAAAGGATGGAGCCGCATTAGGTAATATGAAAGGACTAAAGGAATTAGAATTAGATGGCGCAACAATTGATAACCTTGAAACGATTTGTTGTTCTCATTCATTAGAAATATTTACAGGTTCGTTTGAACAATTTCATATGTTAAAAGACTCATTTGATAGAAAAATAGATTTTTCAAAAATAATTGGAGGAATGAATGAAGAAGAAAGAGAAATTTGGCATCAGCATGTAATGGATTAGAAAATAAATTATGTATTACTGAATGTCACATCCCTCGTTAATCGTTCGTCTTGTATGTAGAACGGATAAGGAGGGATTTTGTTATGAAAAATTTTGATGTAGCAATTGTTGGTGGTGGGCTTGCTGGATTAACAGCATCTATATATTTAGCGAAAGCTGGAAGGAAGGTTATTGTATTAGAAAAATCCAGTCACTTCGGCGGTCGCGGGAAGACTATAAATAAAAATGGCATTTGTATGAATCTTGGTGCACATGCTTTATATAGAGGTGGAGAAGCGTTTAAAACTTTTAATGAGCTAGGTATAAATCTACCAGGTGGAGTTCCATCTACAAAAGCACATGGAATATGGAAAGGGGATGTTTTTACCATCCCAACAGATTTTCGCTCTATTTTATCAACGCCGTTACTTTCTTGGTCTGCAAAAGTACAGTTCTCTCGTCTAATGATTCATTTAGGGAATTTAGATGTAGGAAAAGTTTCAAAAATGAGTCTATCTACATGGGCGGAAAAGGAAATTAAAGATCCAATGGTTCGAAATATATTTTATGCATTATGCCGTACAACAACATATACGTATGCTCCTACAATACAATTAGCATCTTCAGTACTAAAGCAAATACAGCTTTCTATGAAAGAAGGAGTACTTTATGTAGATGGGGGGTGGGAGACGATAATAACAAATTTAAGGAAGATAGCGAGTGATAGTGGTGTGCAATTTCTGGCTAAAAAGCATGTTTTGAAAATAGAGCATTGTGAAGGGAAACAAAGAATACAATGTTTTGACGATGAAGTATTTGAAGCAGGTGCAGTCATTGTAACAACTCCGCCGAAAGAAGCTTGTAAAATTATAAAAG
>Ga0209130_1001563_pt1 | contig 14496 bp, 20 predicted proteins | sample AraplaMF_Cvi_mLB_FD_184264 | JGI IMG/M metagenome (GOLD analysis project Ga0209130, IMG submission 184264) | Arabidopsis root microbial communities from the University of North Carolina, USA - plate scrape MF_Cvi_mLB (SPAdes) (version 2) | ecosystem: Host-associated > Plants > Roots > Endosphere...
TGATCTTTTTTGTAATCCTTCAATATTTCGGATATCAGGAGTAATTGCATGAACTTCAACAACTTTAACCAAAAAACATTCCATTTTATAAAAAGTTTGTTTGAAGCTTTCGTAGAATTCTTTAATTGAAAGAGATGAAGTTTCGTGACTTTATTCAAAGCAACAATAACAGAAAATAAAACCTAGCAACATAACGCTATGCTGCTAGGTTTTATAACGCTAAAAACTATCATCAGTTTTGTTTTTAAGATTTCTGTTTAAAAACTAAGAGGGTTATTTACTTTTCAACCACTTGGCTCTAACCAATTCTCTATCGTTTAATAGATTGTTCTTAGCTAGTTCATAACACACTAACCAAAAATCTTTTTGCCACTTTGTACAATCTTCCTCGTAATCCATAAGCATCTGAAGCATACAATATGAATCAGAAGGCTGAATATGAATCATATCATTTTTAAAAAATAAAGCTATGAGACCATGTTCAATAGATAGCAAGCAACCTTCATCAAATGAAATTGCAAAGTAAGCATAGTTATCCTTCGTATAGTCAGGTAAAATCTCAAATGTAGGAGTTCCTATATAAGGATGGATTTCTTCCATACTATTAAAAGTAATGGGACTAAAGGAATGATCATTTTCATTATATATCTCGTAACTCATTAAATCTTTACATTGCAATTCAAATAGACCCTTTAGTATATTTTCATAAACAATATCAAAGTGTTCCTTTAAATAACATAGCGTATTATAAGATTCTTTTGTTAAAGGTTGATTACTCTCTAAATACCCCTTTATCTCAATTTTTTTTTGTTCAAAAAACGAAACGGAACAATTTACGTTTATAGACCCATCCCAACAGTCGTATTTTTCAGAAAAGTTAAAACTTTCCACTTTATATACCACCATTCACACCTACCTAATTAAATTTTGTTATTCATAATTAACGCCCTCTTATTATGTCACAACCGAAGCATAGCGGAGGGCGTAGTATAATTGTAATTAATCTACAAAATGGAAAGCAATTTTTAGTCTTGAAAAATAGCTATAATCCTTATAAAACCCATCAAAAATAAATAACACCCCTTTAAATACTAAATCCAAAGGGTAAAGCTGTATATATACTTTCTTGAACATCTGTTACTACCAAAGCTTTCTTCATCACATATCGCTCCCCTTTTTAATATAGATTTATATAGATTTATATATATTAATATTATATGACTTTAATAAAATTAAAATCACTACATACCTTTATCGTCTATACTCCATCATCCAGCAATCTTCTAGCTTCCCTTCATGAAGTTCATGTTTTATTAACCTTTTTATCTTTTGAAATCCACACTTTTCATAACAACAAATCGCACGTTCATTGCTCACTCTTGGATCCATCGCAATTGCTTCTGCCCCTAACTCATCGGTGATATATGTAATTGCTGCTTTCACAAGCTCTGTACCGATTCCCTTATTCCAATATGCTGTGTCCCCAATAAATTGGTCCATCCCACATATATTTTGATTTTCTCTATATCCATATAACTTTTTCCATTCTGAATCGATCAGGTAAATTTGTATATAACCAATCGGTTCTTCAGCATGTTCTACTAAACATCTTTTCTCAGCACTCTTTGGGTCATGAATAAAATGAGTACGAACTTGCTCTGGAGATTGCGGATTATCTCTGCCTTCGTAATACTATAAAACTTCTGGATTTGTTAACCATTTTGAAATGGTATTCACATCATCTTCTATAACATATCTAATCGATAAACTCCCTTTTTGAAATAACATATTTCACCTCTCTATACATAACATTATAATATTCTAGACTCCTTGAATTAACTCCTCTTATTAGCTAGCGAGTATGATTTAGAGAAAAATTTTAATATATGTATATAAAACCGTCTTGCTATCATACCTTCGTATAATTTCCACTACAAAAAAATACTACTATTGTTGGATGTTATAGAACCTTTACTTTAGTAATCTGTAGATATCAAACTAACGTAGGAGGAATCAAGATGTCTAAAGGTTATGATTCAAAAGAACATCAACAAGAAGAAATACATGCAATCCGGCAAACGATCACCGAAATGGAAATTGCATTTAATACACATGATGCGGATGAATTAGATCGCTACTTCACTTTAAATGCCACATGGGTCAATGTATTTGGCAAGCGGCTTTCAGGTTGGAAGCAAATCAATGAGACACACAAAGTTCTTTTACCAGGACCTCTTCGGGACTCATACGCTTGTTATACAGTTGAAAGTATTAACTTTATTCGCTCTGATGTAGCTATCGCACATATTAGACAATACCCAACAACCTCTGAAGGAAAAATAATAGAAAATGAACAAGGCAGTTTAGCTGTTTATGTGATGGTTAAAGAAAAAGAAACATGGAAAATTGCTGCTGGGCAAAATACGCTTGTTCAATAGCTCTTCCCATATTCCCTATTTAAACTGGAGGTTTCAACTTATGTCTCAAGTAACTCTGAAAAAAATAACTTCTGACAACTGGCGAGAGGCTCTCACGCTTTCTGTAAATATTGAACAACAAAAGTTTGTTTCTGAAGTTACACCACCTGTTGCTATTGCACTTGCTAAAGCGTATATTAGGCCGGATGATAGAATGATTGAACCTTTTGGAATTTATCATAACGAGAAAATGGTTGGTTTCTTTAATCTACATTACGAACTAGATTGTCAAAAGGACTTTTGGCTGTTTCATTTTTTTATCGACAAAGGACATCAAAGAAAAGGATTTGGAGCCGCGGCAATAAAAGCGTTAATTAACCATTTAAAAATCGTTCATCCATCTTGCCATCGTATTCGCTTAACTGTGCATCCTGAAAATGATTCGGGTCAAAAATTCTATTCTAATCAGGGGTTTACCGATGATGAAATTCTCACATACGGTGAACTAACCTATTCCTTGTATCTTTAGAATTTTTTTAGCATAATAACGAACAAAGAGTGCCATAAAAATCTCTAAAGACACTCTTTGTTCGCGTGAAGCACTATAGGTTATATCGGACTGTCTTTAAATCTCAAATACCAATATATTGCAACTTCATCATTTTGCTCATGAATGCCTTTATATACAAGAAAATCAAAGCCTCCTATAACAAAGCCACAACTTTCATAAAATTTGCATGCTTTAACATTATTGTTCTGTGTCTCCAGCATGATTCCTGGCATTTCACAAGCTTGCGCCCAATGCTTTGCCTGCTCAATTAATTTCCTACCAACTCCAAGTTGTCTAAACTGCTTATCTACTTTTATATCTTCCACGTAAGCAAAACCATTCCAGTTTCTCTTTACTATAATCATTCCAATTATTTGGTGATTCATAAACGCCAAATAAATTATCTTATCTGGATTATTAACATATTCACTATAATCTAAATCATTCTCTTGATCCTCTTTATATATATCTTCTGAATAATTTTTCTCATAGCTTTGTATTTCTTGCACGGTGTATTCTATTCGTTGATCCATCGCTGCTAATGAAAGGAATAGCTTAGAATCAACCGTAAAACTATCATCAATTTCAGGAATTCCATTCAAATCATGTATTTCTAGTTTTCTAATAAAAATGTCCATCCTTATCTCCTCAAAGTAAAGTAAAATATAATATATTCCTCATACTAAATATTTATAGCAATTGCTGCAATGAATAAACTAACTATTATTAGAAAAGACGTACCAATCATTGCTCCTCTTAGATGTATCTTATAATCTTTATATCCCTTCATCCCTTCTGTACTAGGAATAACAACAAATCTCGGGGTAATCCAACAAAATATAAGCCAATCTATAATGAGTAAATCAACCAAGTTAAAAATCATTAAAATTCCAAAAGAATGCAAGAAAGCATCTATAAACAATAATTTCTCATATCGCTGAAGTACGCAAGCTGAAGGTGGATTGAAAGCTATTAAAGAACAGCTTCCTGATTATATTAGTTATTTTATGATTCGCGCTTATATACAAATGAACAAATAATAACTTTTATAAAGTCATTCCGCTTTACACGATATGAATGATTCGTATAGAATATAATCGATCTTTATCTCATGTCACTTCTAATTTATCCAGATTTTTAATACGCTAATGAATGAGAGGGATTTGAAAGGGGTGTAAGGTATGAATAAACTAATATTTAAACAATTTGCGATGACAAGAAGTTATTTTATTAAAAACGTAGAATCATTTTCGAAGGAAATAACAAATGTACAGCCAGACGGTTTTAACAATACGATCCAATGGCATATCGGCCATGTATTAACGGTTACTGAACAGTTTATGCTCGGCTTTCCACATAAAACGACGCATCTTCCTGCAAATTATATCGAATTATTTGGAAACGGTACAAAGCCGGCTGATTGGAAGGGAGATGTACCTACCGTAGATAAACTCATTATAGAGTTGAAAGATCAATTAGTTCGTCTCCAACAAATTCCTGCTGAACAGTTAAATGAAACGCTGGAAAAATCATTTATGGGATTGGAAACCTTTGGAGAATTAGCCGGCCTTACATTAATGCATGAAGCAAATCATTTGGGGCAAATTCAAGCGATGAAGCGCATTATTGAACACGCGGGACTAAAGAACTAACAAAATCCAAAAAATAATTTGATGACTTTCAAAAGGAGTTATTCTCACATGAGATAGCTCCTTTTGATTTTGCAAAAACACTTATATGATTCTTTTTGATTTAATGTTCAAAAAAACCAACAAATAAAATTGACATAGGGAAAATGACAAGATTTTATTTCGAAAAAATAAAAATAGTGGTGCTGTAAACTTGCGTGACTAAAACCTTTTCCACTGTGAACTGTATTAGCAGCCATCCCCATTTGCGTAGCAATTTGTGCTGCCGTTTGAAAATCACTTAATTTTAGCTTGATGGGTCTGAGCAGTCATCCGTATTTCTTGACATATCATTTCAAACTTCATAAAGTGAAACTCTAATCGTTGTTTTTCATCTTCACTGATTATTAGCCCACAATACTTAATTAACTTATATAAATTTATATAGGAATAGGACAGGTGAAATAAATGAAAATCGAACATATAGCTATTTGGGTAAATGATTTAGAGGCAATGCGCACTTTCTATACACAATACTTTAATGGAGAGGCAAATTCTTTATATCACAATAAAGCTAAACACTTCGAATCTTATTTTATTACTTTTGAATCTGGAGCACGCCTTGAAATTATGCGAAAGAAAGGAATAGAAGATAAACCTAGTTCTAACCTAACTGGATATGCCCATATCGCTTTCTCTATTGGTAGTGAAGAAAATGTGAATCAACTAACCAAAGCATTAAAAGAAGCTGGATATCCTGTATTAAATGGACCACGTTTCACTGGAGATGGCTATTATGAGAGCGTAATTAGTGATCCAGAAGGAAATCAAATCGAAATAACTATCTAGCATAACTTTTCAATATATAAGTTAAAAAATAATATAACAACCAAAAACCGTTCGAAAATTTTGAACGGTTTTATTATCTAATACTGTCGCATTAAAAAAGTTTGATCATTACAGAAATGCTAGTTCTATCGTGTTCCTTAATGACAATACTGGTCTACTAATCTCTTTAGATGTTCTATGTTTTCTGAAGATACTTTTTCTGACAATCTTGCCCCAGCAATAATAGGAGCCCACTTTATAACTTCATCCCTTGATAAACCAGCATTTTTGCAATATATACGTAAATACATTTCAGCCAACTCTACTGAAGCCTGGGCATACAACAAATATGTTCGGTAGACATCGGCACGAATATCTCCCGCGTTAGCATCCACCCAATCAATAATTTTCACATTATCATTACTCAAAATCAAATTAAATGGATGAAAATCCCCATGACATAGCCTAGGTTCAAATACCATTGAATCCAATTTTCTTAACAATTTACCCTTTTGTTTCTCATCTAGATTCTGTACTGATTCAATTTGACGACGTAGCTTTTCTGACATCGGTTCAAGTAAATCTGAATCAACAACAACAGCATGCACCTTTTGTTGTGCATTAACACAAATACCTATGTAATGCTCCGCTCGTTCCATATTATGAATTAAGAGATCACCTACTGTTTTCCCTTTTACATATTCCATTATAATTGCTTGCCTACCCTTTATTTTTGTGACTTCTAATACCTTTGGGACTTGAATCCCACATGAATAAGCGTATTCTTGTTTCTTTGCTTCATATAACGATTCTGTATTTGGAAAGTGTTTTTTAAGCACTTTCACAATTTTATTATCATAAAGATATATCTTTGCTGTATTCCCAATAGCTATCGGATTACCTAGGTTCAATTATTTTCTCTCCTTACAATATAGTGAATTTTTATATTTTAACGAGATCTTTTCTAATGCAATATATACAGTTTTTTTCATATTTCATTATTCTCCCTTAATCACTTCTATCAGTGTAATCGGAGAAGAACCAAGATCCATTCCTATTAGATCCTAATAATCGATCGGAAAATTCAGACTTTAATAACCTTAAATTGGACACTTCTTCTTATTTTGACTTCCATATTCAATCTACGACGTTTTTTCTTCATCCCTTTTACTTCATTACTATATTCATAGACAGTTTTATATCATCCTAAATAATATGTAAAAGGCTAAATCCATACATCGAAGCAACTACAAAAATGATTGTCCATACCGCTAGACTGACTGTCATCCAACTTATGACGTGTGTCTTGTTAGATCCAAATGTTAAAGCTAATACGGCTGCAATATCAGTTCCTACGAGAATGGGAGCAAGCAATGCCAAACCAGGAATACCATATCGTTCCCATATTCGCCTTGATCTAGTTTCTTTTTTAGAAGGTGTTGTTATACCTTTTTTTAACTTTCTTGCCGCTTGCCATTTTGCATACTGCTTAAAGAAGAATCCCAATAATAGAACCAAGATAAGATTCCCTGCAAATGCAGTCACCCCTACTGCAAATGGTTGCAATCCCCATGCGATACCAAGTGGTACAACGATTGATACATCCATCCATGGAGCAAAAGCTAATAGAAATAAAACGACATATTGCCACATTTCACCTGCATTTTGAGCCCACTCTAGCATATTGTTTCATCCCCTTTTTTCTTTAGATTAAATACGATTTAAAATAAGAATAGTAGTTAACCAATAGACCATGTATTGGCCTGCACCTAATACACCAATGCACAGTAATGGAACAAAATTATGTTGAGAAAAGAAGAAGAAGATCCCTGCCGTTACTGGAAGTGCAACGCTATAGTAAATATATACATTTCGGCAAGCCTTATAAGTTACCCACTGCTGCCCTTCATCTATTTCACGAAATTCGGATGGTATAAAGCTAAATAATCTAATCTTATCATCCGAATTCTTTCGATTATAAAGCTTTGTGAGAATGAACCAGAAAACAGTAACCGTCACTAGAATCCAAAAACATAATCTAGCTAAAACGACCTGTGTACTCATAAGAGAAAATAGTAAAAATGCAATAATCAAAACAAATATACCGGCCCCTATAAGCGGAGATTTTAAAACCTGTTTCATTATAATCATTCCTTTCCCTTTAAATAAAAAACATCTTCTACTGTAAGTTGAAACGCGGCAGCTATTTTTAACGCCATGGTGACAGAGGGAGAATAATCACCTTTTTCAATTAACCCAATTGTCTGCCTCGTCACTCCAATTGCATCAGCCAAGTCTTGCTGAGTCCACCTAAATCTTGCCCGTAATTCTCTAACTCTGTTTTCAAGCATCCTAACTTCACTTCCCTCCTTTTCAAACACTCTCATTGTAAATCATTACCAACAAAATGTAAATAATCATTTGCATTTTGTAATAAATAATTGCTCAAAAACTATAAAACAACACCATCTATAAAATGGTGTTGTTTCGTTTAAAGATCAAGTTAGTCAATTTTATACTTACTTCTTTTCCATAATTGCAAAGTAATTTTTCTCATGATCAGCAAAATTAAATGCTCTACCAGACGGCATATTTACAAGTTCTCCAACTGTAATTTCTTTCTCTACAAACTCTTTATATAATTTATCGATATCTTCAGTGAAAAACAACATGGATGGTGTACTAAGATTTAATTCAGGCTGCATCTTCGCAATTAATTCTTTATTATGTAGAACTATACTCGTTTCTGCTTTCTCTGTTGGCGCGATTTCAACCCATCTAAATCCTTGACCGTTATCTTCATCAGCAACTAAGTGGAAACCTACTTTTTCTGTCCAAAATTGCACAGCCTCATCTTGATTATTTACATATAGCATAATTTGACCAACTTTATGAATCATCATCTTCTCTTCCCTTCTTCTACTTCAACTTCAATTGTATTAAGCATATACGAACTAGCGTTCTTTTTAAAGTTTTTTTATGGTAAACTTTCACTTCAAACATTTTCACACACTGTTTTTATCTCTTTCTTACTATCTTGAGATGAGGGTTACCAAATAAATAATAGCATCCTTAAACATCTTAACCATAATTATATTATGTAAATAGTGTTATTGTATTGTATCTTCCTTTTAACATGTGGCTCTTAATTTATTCCCTCTCTTTCTCTTCATATATATTTCTAGCACACTACAAATAAGTGCCAAAAAGAAAATAAATGCTCCTATTAAAAAAGTTTTATTAAAACTACGAATAACCCCGTATTTATATTTTCATTTAATTTGTTCGTAGAGTTTATTTCCTTCCTCTGATTCCATGCTTACATATTTCTTCTCATCACTTGTTTGTATTACGTGTAGTATTTTTTGTTTTTCAAAGTCTGTTTGATCGCCTTTTTGAATCATCGCTTTCACTTGTTGCTTTATTTCTTCTTTTTCGATAGATAATTGATGATTTAAAATCACCACTAATATCGCTACACCTACTATACTTCCTACTGTTCTAGAAATATTAGATATACTTGACGCAATACCTGATTTTTCGGTTGGAACACTTAAAACGGCAGTTGTTGTCAATGGAGCAAGCGTACACCCTGCACCAAAACCTACAACCACGAGTCGCCAAATATAATCCCAATTTGAAAAGCCTGATTCCATATGACCAAATAAATACGAAGCGATTATAAATGCGATAATTCCTATAATACCGATAACACTACTTCCATGTTTTGCAGCAATGGGTGTCATAATCGCGGTAACTACCATTGATACTATCGCAAGTGTACTAATAATCATCCCTGATTGAAGCTCGCTCATTCCATCTACTTGAACTAAATAAAATGCAAAAATAAATAAAAAGTTCATTAAACCCATGCCTACAAAAAATAATGAAAGATTTGAAAACGAAAACTCTTTATATGAGAATAAATATAGGGGTAACATCGGATTTTTACTTTTCTTTTCAATAAAGATAAACAATATAAAGCTTATAAAAGAAATAACAAAGAGAAGACTTACACTTAGCGGACTTAAACTCGAGTTATTTACTTGTATCAGAGCGTATACAAGTAAAAACAATGCACATGATGAAGTAACCATACCTGCCCAATCTATTTTAGAACTAGCTGTATGATCATATGATTCTTTAATAAAAAGCAAGACGAAGAGTAAGGATAGAATACCGACTGGAACATTAATAAAAACTACCACTTTTTGAACTTAATTCACCTTTCACATCATAGTTAACTACAGATTTCCATATTTGAATATATACTTCATTCACAATATCCTCTACATCCTGCTTATCTACTACTAAAAAAGCTACTGTTCTACAAATATTTTTACATGTAAATTCATAAATAACCTGAAAGGCTTGTTGATCTCCAAAGGCCATTCTCTGTAACCATTCCTTTAGTTCTATTTCATCCAATTCTCGTTCCCCTCTCACGTTTTAAACAATCTTTCACACTATATTCGCTCGTTTCTCACAAAAGGTTCATTTTAGTATTACAATAAAGAAGGAACAACTCATGTAAGTTGTCCCTTCTTTATACACCGTTAAAATATCAATCTAACAAAGCGATTTATCGCCCAACCTCCAACTAAACCAACGCGCATTGCCATCCGTTTCTCCAACAGTTTCATTGTATTCTTTCCCATTCATAAAATAATCAAGATGAAGATCTCTATCCCACATATTGTTATAAAGATGGAAAACATCCCGTTTCGCACCAATTTCTTTCACTTTATCTATTAATTTATGTTTTACACTCTCTGGTATTTGATTCGCCACATGTGTGTGGAAAATACAAATTACTGCATCCTCTGAGATTTGTTCCGCAATTTCTGAAAGAAGAGCTACTCCATCCCCTTCTATCAGTTTCACAGATTGTTCTTTTAAACAAGCTGCTGCGTGATCAAACATTTCAAGTCGTTCTTTATGCTCAGGCCAAATAAGTGAGCGTAACCATAAATAATCTTCCTCATTATTTAAATCATTTATATGTAAATCAAGTCCGATTCTTTCTACGACAGGTGGACTTTGTTGTAAGAAAAATGGCTGATTCTCCCCTTTTATTTCTGATTTCAAATGAACTTTAGAGTCTTTATTTCCAAACACCTCGCCTGTTCCATAAGAATATCTATATTGATCCCAGAACAGCTGCAGGCCCGCACTTGTCCCAATTTCAATTAGCGCTAAAGGCTTATTCACTTTATTAAACATATAACAAAAACTCGGATATAAATATGTACATCGTCTTACTTCGTTTGTCTGCACTAGCTTTGTTTTTAAAATATTGATTATCTCTTCCCTATGAATCTGACAAAAATCTTTAAAATGTTGAAAAGCATGTTCTAGATTTTTTTCTGGAACAGAAACAAGGCTACCATAGTATTGTTTTAATACATGATTATTCCCTTTCAGTAATAAATAGTGAACGGCACCAAGTAATAAGTTAGGAGTTGGCTGACCAAGTTGTGCGTGTGACGCTAATGTAAGGATTTCCTCATCTTCTGAAATTTCCAATGATAAATGTTCGTATAAATCGCTCGATCCTTTACCTTCTTTTATAGAAAAATTTCTAAATAAGTTGGAGATTTGTTCTTGTGTAAGCAAATCGATTCCTCCAATCACATAATTTAATATTCAGAATAATTTTAACATAAATACAATTATTAGGACATTTCTACTTATTCTGCTAAAAAGACTTATCCTTCAAGATAAAAGGAGGTAGCAAGTTGAATAGAAATATAACCTATACTTTCCTCATATTAATCACATTTCTTATTAGCTGTTCAAAAGAGCAATCCTTTTATATGTACTTCCATGAAAAGATGCAAAAAATGTATTTTGGACAAAAGAATAATTCCTACACTCTCATTCATACAGAAATGAATGTTTCACAAGAAAATGATGCCGTAGCAATATTTACAGAGCATAACCAGCAAGGTGAACAAATATTTATTGCTTATTTTGAAAAAGAAAATGGCAAATGGAATTGGATAAGAACTACAGGAACTGAATGGAATAGCCCCGTAAGATGGACTTCCATGCATCAAATCCCTTACATTTATGCTGGAACAATTCGTGATAACGCTATTACTAAAGTTTATGTCGGGAACAAAAATGCAAAAATCATTACTGTTGAAGGAACGAAAAGGTTTTGGTATGTCGTTAGTAATACAGAATGGGCTGAGGTTAGAATTGAAAAAGGTGATGGTACACAAGAAGCAGTTGGACAAATTGATGAAGAGATTCTAAAAGATTGGCATAATAAAAACGTCCGATAAAAATACCGGACGTTTTTCATTTCAACATTAAAAATTATACTTATCAATATTATCCTTCGTAAATACAACTCTTTCTGGTAATACAATGATTCCATTTCCATCTGCTTCGTAGTCATAACCTTGAATAGAATTCGGTTCCACCTTTACTTTACCTATATTCGGAACTTCAAAGCTATCGCCAACTTTTAATTTCTTTCCTTTTACCACAATTTCATTTGCAACATAAGTTGCAAGTGCGCCTTGTTGTTTTACATCCCATAATCCAAATTGCTGAACAGTTCCACGTTTTACATAATCACGCATTACGTTTGGAGTTGAAAATCCCGTCACAACTACCTTTTTATCCATTTTTAAGTTTTCAGCAGCTTGTGCCATTGCTGGAAGTGCCGTTGCATCCGGACAAATGACCGCATTAATATCTGGATACGTTTTTAAAATGCTTTCTCCAACCGATAATGATTTTTGTGCATTATTCTCTCCGTACTGCGTCGTTACAATTTCCCAATTTGGATATTTTTCTTTTATTATCTCTTTTGCTTTTGTTACCCACTGATTTTGATCTGTTACAGTCGGACTTGAATAAAAGAATGCTACTTTTCCTTTATCTCCAATTTGTGATGAGGTCATTTGAATTAATAAATTTGCCAATTGCTCCGGTGTTCCTTGGCTTATATAAAATGAACGATCTTTCGGATTCACATCAGAATCCCATGTTAAAACTGTCATTCCCTTTTTCTTTGCTCTCTGTAAGGATTGCGTCAGACCATCAACCGATGTAGATGAAACCATTAACGCATCATAGTTTTGATTAATAAAATTATTTATATATTTCACTTGTCCTGATACACTCGCCTCTGATGGCCCATCATATTTCACTTGCACCCCTAATTTATCTCCCATTTCTTTTGCCCCTTCACCACCTGATGTAAAGAAGCCAACCCCTGTCAATTTCGGAATGAATGCAAATTTCACATCATCTGCTTTTTTCTTGTCTGCTGTTTTGCTAGAACATGCAATTAAACCGATAATACAAACACATATAATGATAAAGATCCCTAGTTTTCTTTTCATGACATTTCCCCCTTATGCAATTTCCTTCTTTTCCACATAGTGAGTTGCTGTAACTTGAAATGCCTAATAATAACAGAGAGGATAAGTATAATACCAATAACTACATTTGACTGTTCGTTCGTTAAACCTGTCATTTGTAAACCGTACTGCATCATTCCAATAAATATACTTGCTAGTACTGTTCCAAGAATACTTCCTTTTCCCCCAGTGATGAGTGTCCCACCTAATACAACTGCCGTAATAACCGGCAGAATTGTCTCGCTTCCAATATCAGCTCGAGCTGAGCCAAAATATGCTGTTAAAAAAGCCCCTCCTAATCCACCTCCTAACCCAGAAAGAATATAGGAAATAGTTACTATTTTTTTTGTTCGAATACCAGAATATTGTGCTGCCTTTTCATTCGCACCTGTCAACAAGACATAACGTCCGTACCTTGTTCGATGAAGTAAGAGTGTAAACAAAACAGTCAAAACGAAAAGTAACCATACTAAATTAGGAATTCCCATAAAACTTCCATTTGCAAGTTGCACGTAAGAATCCGGTAAACCACTTATCCCTTCATATCCACTGGCATTTGAGCCACCCGAGATAACAAGTGCAATTCCTGAATATAAAAACATCGTTCCAAGTGTAACAACAAGAGGTTCTATCTCTGTCGTTTTAATAATCACCCCGTTGATACAACCCGCTAGACAACTGATAAACAAGGAAATAATTACAGCTAAAATAACCGGAATTCCATTCATCCAGAGTACACCAATAAGAATGGAAGTAAGCCCCATAATCGATCCTACAGATACATCGATTCCACCTGTTATAATTACAAAAGTCATTGGAATTGCGGCAATCGTAATAAAAACGAAGTCATTCATACTGAAAAGTAAATTACTAATATTTAAAAAATCACTGTTTAACAAACCAAAGAGAATGAACTCTATAATAAGTAATACAATAAGAACTCCTTCCCATCTTAAAAATCCACGTGCATACTTCATAGATTCATCCTTCTTTCTTCCAACTGTCTTATTCCCTTCCATTTTTTTAAGATGCTGTCTAATATAATAATAAGTAACAGTAAGAATCCTGATATAGCACTATTCCAAAAAGCAGGTATTTTTAAAAAGACTAGTGAACTACTTATAACTTCTAAAAAAATCGCTCCCAGTGCTGCTCCAAATATAGAACCTGTTCCACCTTTTAGATGAATTCCGCCGAGAACAGCGGCAGCAATTACTTGTAACTCGATTCCTGTACCAGTTTGATTTGGCACAAAGCCGATATTCATAACAAATATGCACCCTGCAACCCCTGCGCTCATCCCAGAAATAATAAATGCATATATTTTCACCTTGTCTACCGGTATTCCAATGAGGCGTGCTCCGTCTTCGTTATCTCCGGCAGCATAAAAATATCTTCCAAAAGGTGCTTTCGTTAAAAAGATATATAATAATAGTAAAATAGCCAAAATGATCCATACTGTAACTGGAAGCCCTAGTATCATGACCGAAGACATCTGTTTATAAGACTTAGGAATATCTTCAATCCATTTGCCACCTGTATAGATCAACATCGCTCCTCTAATAATCCCTAACATTCCTAATGTCATAATAATTGCCGGTACACGAAACTTCGTAACCCCAACGCCATTTATCATTCCAATCACAGCTCCAAGCAAGATTGCAACAATGATTGAAATTAAGATGCTATTACCA
>Ga0209130_1001564_pt1 | contig 14494 bp, 14 predicted proteins | sample AraplaMF_Cvi_mLB_FD_184264 | JGI IMG/M metagenome (GOLD analysis project Ga0209130, IMG submission 184264) | Arabidopsis root microbial communities from the University of North Carolina, USA - plate scrape MF_Cvi_mLB (SPAdes) (version 2) | ecosystem: Host-associated > Plants > Roots > Endosphere...
TAAACGAGAAGGCTATTTTTTCATTATTTTACAGCTTCTTTAAGTTCTTTACCAGCTTTGAAAGCAGGTACTTTAGAAGCTGCGATTTGCATTTCTTCACCAGTTTGTGGGTTACGGCCTGTACGAGCAGCTCTTTCGCGTACTTCGAATGTACCGAATCCGATAAGTTGTACTTTTTCACCAGCAGCTAAAGTGTTAGTGATTGATTCTACTACAGTTTGTACAACTACAGTAGCTTCTTTTTGAGAAATCTCAGCATTTTGTGCTACGTTTTTAATTAATTCTGTTTTGTTCATGTTTTTCACCTCATATGTAAATAATGCTATTTAAGTTGTTATTATAACGTATAAAACATTCGAGAACAAGTGTACGTACATATATTCGCAAAAAAAATGAAATTTGTAATATTTTTCAGGATATCTGTATAGTCGTTTTATTTAAGCGGATACAGATTTTTTCTTTAATTCAGTTTGCTCTTTATTGGAAGATAGTTTCTTATTATAGGATATGAAATAAGGTAACGCTACAAATAACATACCTCCTACTAAGTTTCCGAAGAAAACAAAAATGAAGTTTGGAAAATATTCAATCCAAGTTAAATGACCAGAAAAAATTGCAGCTGGGATGACAAACATATTGGCTACAACGTGTTGAAATCCAATCGCAACAAAAGTCATAACAGGGAACCAAATGCCGATAATCTTTCCGATAAATTCTTTACTTCCCATACTGAGCCAAACAGCTAAACAAACGAGCCAATTACATCCGATTGCAGAAATGAAGGCTTGCAGTGGGGTATCTTGTAGTTTAGCTTGCGCAATAGAAACTGTTTTCGCTAAAAAAGCACCCTCTGTTAATCCAACGATATGACCGAAAAAATAAGCAACGAATACAGCACCTATGAAGTTGCTAAACGTAACAATGACTAAATTTCGAATGAAGTGAAATAAGTCAATTTTTTTGTGGAGCCACGCCATTGAAACGGTCATCATATTGCCAGTTACTAATTCACCACCTGCAAGAATAACGAGTATAAGACCGATAGGGAATACAGCAGCGCCTAGAAAACTAGTAAATGATCCCCAAGACTTTGGCATTGTTCCAATAACATGAATATCGAGTAAATACCCTAATGCTATGAAAGCACCGCCAAAAAAACCGAGAATTAGCATAGGGAGTAATGATAAATGCGCTTTTTTTCTTCCGGAATTCGCAGCAAGTTCCGTAATTTCTTCGGGTGTAAATACAGACATGAATAATCTCTCCTTAATAAAATGATAGAATGAATAGAAGGAACATTTTTAAGAATCTATGTATTATAAAAATATGTTATGTCTTCTGTATAAAATTGTCAAAGTGAATAGGGATGGAATTAGATATAGCTAACATTGTTCATGTTGTCACATTAATGTAACAATAAGGCTTTAAAGTACTTCTAGAGGTGAGAACATGAATACGCATCATGTAAAAAAAGAACAAAAAAAATCAATCATAAAAATATTTATAATCAGTTTCATAAGTATAGTAATGATTTCAGTAAGTTTGTATTTCTATGCGACAGAAATAGAACGAAAACTAGTAACAGTTACGTGGAATGAAATAGAAACATCGACAATTCCTAAAGAGTTTAATAATAAAAAGATATTGCAATTCTCAGATGTGCATTTAGGACCAGAATTTACACTGAAACAACTAGAAAATTTGGTGGAGAAGATGAATGCGTTACATCCAGATGTAGTAGTTTTTACAGGGGATTTAATAGATAAGTTTGGATCATATAAAGCCGAAAGAGAAGAAGCGAAAGGTATTTTACAAAAAATACATGCGCCCTTAGGGAAATATGCAGTGTATGGGAATCATGATAGGGGCGGGGGAGGTAGTTTATTTTATAAAAAGTATATGGAGGAAGCCGGTTTCTCTGTGTTAGTAAATGAAGTGCAAAAAATTAAAGCGGAAAACGGAAAGTATATTACAATATCAGGTTTGGATGATTTTTTATTAGGAAAGCCGCAAATAGACTCGACTTTAAAACATGTGAGACAAGAAGATTTCAATATGCTATTAGTACATGAGCCGGATGTTGTAGATAGAGTAGCTCGTTACCCAGTTGATTTTCAAATGTCAGGCCATAGTCACGGAGGACAAGTTCAAATTCCTTTTATAGGTCCATTAATTACTACAAAACTAGCTGAGAGCTATGTGGAAGGTATGTATGAATTAGAAGGGAAGAATAAGCCGTTACATTTATACGTAAATCGTGGTATTGGGACAACCCGAATGCCTGTTAGATTTTGGAGTGTACCTGAACTTTCAGTATTTGTGTTAAAGCAAAATAGCAACTAGACTATTCTAGAGTAGTAGGACTTTCAGAGAAAGTTCTCTTTTTTATTGATTAAACACAGAATATTATGTAACTTTTATTTAAAGTGTTAAAAAAGAAAGGAGAATTTCTATGATAGAAACATGGCATAAAGAATTGGAAAGTTTATATAACGAAATGGTTTCGTGGCGAAGAGGTGTAATTGGCGTAATTGAAGGTGGAAAACCTGGGAAGACGATAGCGCTACGTGCTGATTTTGATGCACTACCTATCCAAGATGAAAAGCAAGTTTCATATAAATCAAAGATTCCAGGCGTAATGCACGCTTGTGGCCATGATGGACATACAGCAACACTTTTAGGCGTTGCAAAAATATTAAGTGACCATAGAGAACAGCTTTCTGGCAAAATAGTTCTTATACATCAACATGCAGAAGAGAAAGAGCCTGGCGGAGCAATTGCTATGATTAAGGATGGTTGTTTAGAAGGAGTAGATGTTGTTTTTGGTACACATTTATCTTCTCAGATGCCTTTAGGAATTGTTGGAGCGAAAGCTGGAGCAATGATGGCGGCAGCTGATACTTTTGAAGTGAAGATTCAAGGGCGAGGCGGTCACGGTGGTATGCCACATCATACTGTTGATGCTATTATCGTTGCAACACAAGTAATTAATCAGTTGCAACTTTTAGTGAGTCGAAAAATAGATCCGCTTCAATCTGCGGTATTAACAGTTGGTACGTTCCAGGCTGGTCAAGCGGATAATATTATTGCGGATACTGCTATATTTACAGGGACAATTCGGACGATGGATCCTGAAGTGAGAGAATTTATGGAGAAGGAATTTAAAAGAGTTGTTGAGGGGATTTGTCAATCTCTTCATGCTGAAGTTGATATTCAATATAAACGCGGCTATCCGATATTAATAAATCATTTAGATGAAACGAGTCATTTTATGGAGATTGCGAAACGAGATCTTGGAAGAGAAAGGGTCATTGAAGTACCACCGATTATGGGGGGAGAAGATTTTGCATACTACTTAGAACATGTTCCAGGAGCATTTTTCTTCACAGGTGCCGGTAATGAAGAAATAGGGGCAACATATCCACATCATCATCCTCAATTTGATTTTGATGAACGTGCGATGTTGGTTGGTGGTAAGTTGCTTTTAAGTCTTGTGAATAGTTATTTAAGAGATGGAAAAGAATTTCTTGAGACTTTAGATGTGAATACGATAAATTAATTTGCATAAATAAAAAGGACAATAGGTTGTAAAGGGATCTATTGTTCTTTTTTGCGTGGAAATAGTATCGAAATATAATCTATACAAAAAGTTATCTAGATTTATAATTTTCTCAACAATTTTGTATGGAAAATTATTAAACCTAATGTAATAATTTCTGTAGGAGCTTGCATTGCAATTTTAAAGTTCAGAATATTTTGATATATTTTGAAGTGTAGGACAAGGTTTTTCGCATAATACTCTTACATAAATTTCAAAATCAAGTTTGGAAGGGGATGTACAAGAGTTGGATAAAAATCTTAAGAAAGATCTCAAAATACGCCACATTACAATGATCTCAATTGGCGGCGTAATAGGAGCTGGTTTGTTTGTCGGAAGTGGTGCAGTTGTGCATTCAGCAGGGCCAGGTTCTATCGTTTCATATGCATTAGCAGGACTTCTAGTTATTTTCGTTATGAGAATGCTGGGGGAAATGGCAGCTATTAATCCGACAAGTGGTTCGTTTGCAACATATGCACGAGAAGCAATCGGTCCCTGGGCGGGTTATACAATTGGGTGGCTATATTGGTTCTTCTGGGTAATTGTTATTGCAATAGAAGCTACAGCAGGGGCTGGTATCATTCAATACTGGATTCCACAAATCCCACTATGGTTATTAAGCTTACTATTAACAATTTTATTAACGTTGACGAATGTTTTTTCAGTGAAATCATTTGGAGAGTTTGAATATTGGTTTTCATTTATTAAAGTAATTAGTATTGTTTTGTTCCTATGCCTTGGTCTTGCTGTGATTTTAGGATTTGTACCAGGAACGGAAGCACCTGGCACTTCAAATTTAGTAGGGCAAGGTGGATTTATGCCAAATGGTATAAGTTCGGTGCTGCTTGGAATTACCGTCGTTATATTTTCATTTATGGGATCAGAGATTGTTGCAGTAGCGGCTGGTGAATCTGCCGAACCTGTAAAAGCAGTAAAAACAGCAACAAATAGTGTAATTTGGCGTATTCTCGTATTTTTTATTGGATCTATCGCTGTAGTTGTTACACTCCTTCCTTGGAATTCAGCAAACATACTAAAAAGTCCATTTGTAGCGGTGCTTGAACATATAGGAATACCAGCGGCAGCACAAATTATGAATTTTATCGTTTTAACAGCTGTCCTTTCTTGTTTAAATTCGGGCTTATATACGAACTCAAGAATGCTTTTTTCAATGGCAGAAAGAGGAGATGCGCCAAAGGCATTTTTGAAATTGAACAGTAGTGGTGTTCCAGTTCGGGCGGTTTTATTTGGAACTTTCTTTGCTTACATTGGAGTTGTTTTTAGTTACATATCTCCAGATAAAGTATTTTTATTTTTAGTGAATGCATCTGGCGGGATTGCGTTACTCGTTTATCTCGTTATAGCAGTTTCACATTTCAAGATACGTAAAAAAATGGGGAAAGTAGAACAACAAAATTTGAAAGTGAAAATGTGGCTTTTCCCGTATGTAACGTATGTTACAATTGCCGCTATTATAGCAGTTTTAGTTGCAATGGTTGCAATTGAATCTTTACGTTCACAAGCACTTTTAACGATGCTTGTTACTGTTCTTATTATAGTTTCTTATTTTATTTTTAATAGAAATAAAAATAGTTCGGTTTTGAATCCTAAAAGTGGGGATAAAGAACCCGTTCAATTCTAATTTCTTGTTTTCGAAGAAAGGTATATCCAATCATTGCTAGAAAAGATTCATATATTAAGTAAAGAAAAGAGTAATTACTATTGTCATAGTGAATATAAACTTTTTTCTTGACTTTTTATACGAAGGCGAGCAAAATGGTAAAAAAGGAAGGGGGGATGATGATGGAAGAGTACGTATTAGATCTGTATAACCTGTTATATACGACAGAATGGCAAGATATTGTTTCGTTTCTTGGGATAGTATTTTGTATGAAAATTATAATCGTATATGTGGAAGAGCAAGGTATGTTCTATTCCTTCTCATCCCCGTTCGAGTTGCAACGTGAGCCGTTGCTAAACTATGCCAATAGAAATGATGAACAAATTCCTTTTGTTATCTTCTTTATGATTCGTTTTATAACAGCGATTGTAAAGAAAAAGGAAAGTGACGATGAAGAGTGCCACTCAACTTGTAATATAGCGAACGTTTTTTAAGCTAAATACAAGGAGGAGATTTACATGTGGTTTCGATTTCTTATGATTGGTTTCTTTTCATTAACAGCAATTACATTAATGGGATATCAAGTGTCTGAAATTTTTCAAGCATATAGCAGTACGTTTTTTAACAAAAACTAATTGCATTGCTATTTGAATAATAAAGCGATAAAATCCTTCTTAAGAAGTATTGTTAAGAAGGGTTTTTTCTTTGCCTTGTCTTACTGTGTCAAACTATTGTCACATTTACACCGTGAATAATATGTTAAAATAGTGAGGTTAATTATACATATTTGAAAGAAGAGGAGTGACCAATTTGGTGGATCAATCAACAAATCAGAAAAGCTATGCTCCTATTGTGATAACGCTTTCTGTAATTGTAAACGCGATTATTTTATTTTTGTTCTTTGGACCTGTTGGCTATGAAGGAGAATTACATTTTGATGTAACTATCTTACCAATGTTAAATGCAATTTTTAATAGTTTTACGTTTGTATTTTTATTAGCAGCTTTATTCTCTATTATTAAAAAGAATGTAAAAATGCACCGTGGTTTTATTCTTGCAGCATTTACAACGACTTTATTATTTTGTGTGTCATATTTATCGTACCATTACTTGGCACCAGCAACGCATTTTGGAGGAGAAGGTTTCATTAAATATGTGTATTTCTTCATTTTAATTACACATATTATCCTTGCAGCGATTATCGTACCACTTGCTTTGTTCGCACTTGTATTTGGTTTTACGAATCAATTAACACGTCACCGTAAAATTGTACGTTGGACGATGCCGATTTGGTTATATGTAAGCTTATCTGGTGTTATTGTTTACTTAATGATCTCACCTTATTATCAATAAAAAATCCCAGCCTGAGGGCTGGGATTTTTTTGTTAAGCAAATTTGTTTGTGAAATTTAAAAAATATGGTATACAAAAGTATAGTTGCTTTTTATATGGAAGGGATGGTAAAGGTATATGCAAAATTTTGTATTTCGCAATCCAACAAAACTTATTTTTGGTAAAGGACAATTAGAGCAGTTAAAAACTGAAATTCCACAGTTCGGTAAAAAAGTTCTTCTCGTATATGGAGGAGGAAGTATTAAAAGAAACGGTATTTATGATAATGTAGTTTCTATTTTAAAGGATATAAATGCGGAAGTGTTTGAGTTGACAGGTGTTGAACCGAATCCTCGTGTATCAACTGTAAAGAAAGGGATTCAAATTTGTAAAGATAATGGAGTCGACTTTATTTTAGCAGTGGGTGGAGGAAGTGTAATCGACTGTACGAAAGCAATTGCCGCTGGTAGTAAGTACGATGGAGATGTATGGGACATTGTAACGAAAAAAGCATTTGCAAGTGAGGCGTTACCGTTTGGTACTGTACTTACTCTTGCAGCAACAGGATCTGAAATGAATGCAGGATCTGTAATTACAAACTGGGAAACGAATGAAAAATATGGCTGGGGTAGCCCGGTTACTTTCCCACAGTTTTCAATCTTAGATCCAGTTCATACTGCGTCTGTACCGAAAGATCAAACAATTTACGGTATGGTAGATATCATGTCACACGTATTAGAACAATATTTTCATCATGGAACAAATACAGAACTACAAGATCGTTATTGTGAATCTGTTTTAAGAACAGTAATTGAAACAGCTCCTAAGCTTTTAAGTGATCTAGAAAATTATGAGCATAGGGAAACAATTTTATATTGCGGTACTATGGCGTTAAACGGCATTTTAGCGATGGGAGTAAAAGGAGACTGGGCAACTCATAATATTGAGCATGCAGTTTCGGCAATTCATGATATACCACATGGAGGTGGCCTAGCGATTTTATTCCCGAACTGGATGAAGCATGTTGTGGATGAGAATGTGAATCGTTTTAAACAGTTCGCTATTCGTGTATTCGATGTAGAAACAGATGGGAAGACAGATAAAGAGGTTGCATTAGAGGGAATTGAGGCGTTACGTCAATTTTGGACTTCAATTGAAGCACCGGTAACATTAGCTGATTACGCTATTGGAGAAAATGAAATTGACTTAATGGCGGATAAAGCGATGGCTTATGGTGAATTCGGTAACTTTAAAAAATTAAATAAAGACGATGTTCTTGCAATTTATAAAGCTTCTTTATAAGTAAATCGAGAGAAGAAACCTATTTGATTATTGTATCAAATAGGTTTCTTTTTTGTTGTTTATAACTGTTTGTGATTGTTAATGATTATTTTTGGTTGTTTGTGGTTGATTTTTGTGATCGTTTTCATTATACTGTAATCAAAGGAGAGGTGAATAAAATGTTAACTCCTGAACGTCATCAAATGATATTGCAACTTGTAAAGGAACAGAAAATTGTTAAATTGCAGCAATTAGTTGAAAGAACGGAAAGCTCTGAATCGACAATTCGTCGTGATTTAGCGCAATTGGAAAAACAAAGATTATTAAAAAGAGTTCATGGCGGTGCCTCTATATTAACTGGAAAAGGGCAAGAGCCAACGATGGTTGAAAAATCATCCAAAAACATTCATATAAAGCAACAAATTGCAAGGTTTGCGGCAAACTTGGTTGAACAAGGTGATTGTATTTATTTAGATGCAGGAAGTACGACTTTTGAAATGATTCCGTTTTTAATAAATAAAGATGTTACTGTTGTTACAAATGGTCTTATGCATATTGAAGCTTTAGTTGAAAATAACATTCGGGCGTATTTACTAGGCGGAATGATGAAGAGTAGGACGAAAGCTTTAATTGGTGCCATGGCACAGGAAAGTATGCAGAAGTACCGCTTTGATAAATGCTTTTTAGGAGCTAATGGTGTACATGAACAGTTAGGGTATACAACACCAGATCCAGAAGAAGCACTCTTGAAACAAATGGCATTAACATTAGCAAACGAAGGGTATTTCTTAATTGATGAAAGTAAATTTTCAGAAGTTGCGTTTGCGAAAATTGCAAATGTTGAAGAGGCAAGCATTATTACAAACCATTTAGAACTTGATTTAGAAAAATATAAAAGACAAACAAATGTAATTGAGGCTGATAAACAATGATCTATACAGTTACTTTAAACCCATCTATTGATTATGTAGTACAAGTTAATTTTTTCAGTTTAGGAACAGTAAACCGAGCAGAGAAAGATATGAAGTTTCCTGGAGGAAAAGGGATTAATGTTTCTCGCGTTCTTCATCGCTTAGGTGTTGGAAATGTAGCACTCGGATTTACGGGTGGATTTACCGGTCAATTTATTAAAGATGTATTACAGACGGAAGGTGTAACAACAAACTTCGTCCAAGTAGACGGAGATTCTCGAATTAATGTGAAAATAAAAGGACAAGAAGAAACAGAATTAAACGGACAGGGTCCTAGTGTGACAGATGAGCAATTTGGGCAGTTAATGAAAAAAATCGAAAGTATGCAATTTGGAGATTGTGTTGTACTAGCTGGAAGTGTACCAGCTTCTATTCCAAATACCTTTTATGAATCAATCGCAGCGTTTGGAGCAGAAAAAGGTATTCGTGTAGTAGTAGATGCAAGTGGTAGTGCGCTGCAGCATGTAATTAAAAATAAGCCGTTTTTAATAAAGCCAAATCATCATGAACTTGGTGAGTTATTTGGAGTGGAGATTTCAACAGTAGAAGACATTTTACCGTATGGAAGAAAATTAATCGAACAAGGTGTACAGCACGTTATAGTATCAATGGCAGGAGATGGAGCTTTATTGTTTACGGCAGAAGGTATATATGAGGCGACTGTTCCGAAAGGCATTGTTATTAACTCAGTTGGGGCAGGAGATTCTCTTGTTGCAGGATTTGTAGGGGAATATGAACAAACAAAAGATATTGAAAAGGCATTTCAATATGGCGTTGCAACAGGGAGTGCAACAGCATTTTCAGCAGATTTATGTACAAAGGAAAAAGTAGAAGAATTATTGTCGCAAGTAATTGTTACAAAGCGATAGGGGGAAGCAACATATGAAAATTACAGAACTATTAAAAAGGGATACAGTCATTATGAATTTGACAGCTTCAAATAAAGAAGCTGTCATAGATGAATTAGTTGAGAAATTAAGTGGTGCCGATCGTTTAAATAATAAGGCTGAATTTAAAGAAGCTATTTTAAAGCGAGAGTCCCAAAGTACGACTGGAATTGGGGAAGGTATTGCAATACCTCATGCGAAGACGAGGGCAGTTAAGCAACCATCGATTTGTTTTGGTAGAAGTGTAAGCGGTATCAACTATGAATCGCTTGATGGACAGCCGGCACATCTGTTTTTTATGATCGCTGCGAGTGAAGGGGCAAATAATACTCATTTAGAAACGTTATCTCGTCTCTCTACGTTATTGATGGATGAAGGGTTTCGCAAGCAATTGTTAGAAGCGAAGGATGAGGATGAACTTCTCCGTTTATTTGATGAAAAAGAGAATGAAAAAGAAGAAGTTGAAGTAGCAAAGCCGGAAGGGAATGAACCATACGTATTAGCTGTTACAGCTTGTCCGACTGGTATCGCTCACACATATATGGCTGCGGATAGTTTAAAAGCAAAAGCAGCAGAGTTAGGGATTGCGATTAAAGTTGAAACGAATGGATCAACAGGTGTAAAGAACGGTTTAACGAAAGAAGATATTAATCGTGCAACAGCAATTATTGTCGCTGCAGATAAACAAGTAGAAATGAACCGTTTCGCTGGAAAGCGTGTCATTCAAGTGCCAGTAGCTGATGGTATTAGAAAAACTGAAGTCCTTCTTAATAGAGCTGTAAAACAAGATGCGCCAATCTTTAAAGGTGTAGAAGAGAATGGGAAGACAGAAAGTGTAGAGAAAGAAAAAGGATTAGGAATTTATAAGCATTTAATGAGCGGTGTAAGTAATATGCTTCCGTTTGTTGTTGGCGGTGGAATTTTAATAGCGCTAGCGTTTTCGTTTGGTGGTATAAAGGCGGAAGGTCCATTAGCTGAATTGTTCATGTCTATTGGTGGAGGGAAAACAGGGGCGTTTTTATTCCTTGTACCAATTCTAGCTGGATTTATTGCGAGTTCTATTGCTGATCGTCCTGGTTTTATGCCTGGTGTTGTCGGAGGATTTTTAGCGGCACATGCGAATGCTGGATTTTTAGGTGGATTAATTGCTGGTTTCTTAGCTGGATATGTTGTTTTAGGATTGAAAAGATTATTTTCAGGATTACCGGCACAGTTAGAAGGAATTAAACCTGTTTTGTTATATCCAGTCTTTGGGTTGTTAATTACAGGAGTTGTAATGCAAAAAGTAGTAAATCCACCTGTAGTAGCATTAAATGAAATGTTAACAGGATGGTTAAATGGTTTGAACGGTACAAATGCTATATTACTAGGTCTTATTTTAGGTGGTATGATGGCAATTGATATGGGTGGTCCAATTAATAAAGCGGCATTTACATTCGGTATTGCTGCAATAGAAGCGCAGAACTTTGGAGTGCACTCTGCTGTTATGGCTGGTGGTATGGTACCTCCACTTGCAATTGCATTTGCAACTACATTCTTTAAATCGAAGTTTACAGAAGCGGAACGTAAATCTGGTTTAACAAATTATATTATGGGAGCATCGTTTATTACAGAAGGTGCAATTCCATTTGCAGCTGCAGATCCGATTCGATTAATTGTAAGTTGTGTTGTTGGTTCAAGTATTGCGGGTGCGTTATCTATGTTATTCCAAATTACATTACCGGCGCCACATGGTGGGTTGTTTGTTATAGCATTAGTAAATAAACCGTTGCTATATATTTTCTCTATATTAATTGGAACGATTGTTTCAGCGGTTATGATAGGTGTTTGGAAAAAGAAAGTTAAATAAATGATAAAAGGGACAGCTAATAGGAGTTGTTCCTTTTTTATTACAAAAAAGTAGGTTAATAGTTGGAGAATGATGAATTTTGGTAAAAGATGTAATGAAACGTGATTTTTTTGTAACAAAACAGTAATACTGTAATTTTTTCTGGAAAAGATTCTCATGCTCCTATGTGGAAAATATATGAAAACTATTGGGGATTCTATTGGAAATGCACTTTATGAATATGGAAATTTATGTTACAGCTCATTAATCATATATTACGAATGCTTTGTAATTGTGTGATTTCTAAAAATCCCCAAAATCTGTTGCTATAATGAAAATACGAAAACAAAGCAAATGGAGGCTATTCATGAAAAAATTATTAGGTATAGCAACAGCAGCAGTTTTTGGTCTTGGGATTTTTGCAGGTTCTGCAAAAGCGGAAACGATTGTAACAACGGATGTATTAAATGTTAGAGAAAACCCAACTGTAGAATCAAAACTTGTAGGTAAAATGTTAAGTGGAAATAAATTAGATGTTATAAATACAGAAAACGGATGGTCAAAAATTAAATTAGACGGTAAAGAAGCGTTTGTAAGTACTGAGTTTACGAAAAGTACTTACTATGTAACAGCAAACGTATTAAACGTTCGTACTGGTGCAAATACGGATTCAGAAATTCTTGGCACGCTAAAAAAAGATGACGTGATTGAAACGACAAATCAAGTGCAAAACGAATGGTTACAATTCGAATATGGTGGGAAAGCGGCATATGTTCACGTACCATTTTTAACAGGTACAGCACCTGTTGTTGAAAGAAAAGAAATTCCAGCTCAAACTGAAGCACCAACTAAGGTGAAAACGGCGGTTAAAAATGATACGGCAGTTAACAGGAAAGCACCTGCTAAGAGTGAAGAATCAAGTAAACCAGTAGCGCAGGCGAAGCAAACAGCTAAACCGGCAGCTAAACCAGTGGCGAAATCTACTGAAACAAGTGCACCGGCTGGTGGTCGTGAAATAACGGTAGAAGCGACAGCGTACACAGCGAATCCAGGTGAAAATGGCACATATGGTGGTCGAGTGTTAACTGCAATGGGTCATGATTTAACAGCGAATCCAAACATGAAAGTTATTGCTGTTGATCCGAAAGTAATCCCTCTTGGATCAAAAGTATGGGTAGAAGGGTATGGAGAAGCAATTGCTGGAGATACTGGTGGCGCGATTAAAGGAAACCGTATTGATGTTTTAGTTGGTTCAGATAGTAATGCGGATAGTTGGGGTCGTAAATCCGTTAAAGTGAAAGTTATACAATAATTTAGCTGTATTAAAATAAAAAATGGCTGCTTGAAAATGTCTAAGCAGCCATTTTTTTATTAAAGATTATTAAAAAGGGTAAATTGTTTTACCTGTAATAATTTTATACGCGCTGCAAAATTGAGTTTGCATGTACTCAACATTTTTATTTTCTGGATGTAACGTCGTTTCTTGAAGGGTAGAATGAAAGGAACGTAGTAAACAATTTAAGGCAAAGTATAATTCTTCTTGTGAACAATTTTGTTCTTTTGTAGCAGTAGCTAAAATGAGCTCTTTTATTAATGATGAAAAATCGATAGTGGTTTGCTTCATAGTCATTGCACCCTCTCCGAGCTATTTTTAATCATGTATATGCTAAATTGGACAAACTATGTTCTTTTTTTATATATATAATTTCATGTACCGAATTCAAAGAACTTGCAATCACACCATTAAAATTGGTAAGATTGGGTATAATGATTAGATGGAGTACATTACATAAAGAGAGTTGAATGATATGGGAGAAGTGCAACGTGAAAAAGTTGCTGTCATAATTGGACCCACTGCTGTTGGGAAGACGAAGTTAAGTATCGATCTTGCAAAAGCGTTGAACGGTGAAATTATAAGTGGTGATTCCATGCAGATCTATCGCACGATGGACATTGGAACTGCAAAGGTAACAAAAGAAGAGATGGATGGAATTCCACATTATATGGTCGATATAAAAGATCCGGAAGAATCATTTTCAGTTGCGGAATTTCAAGAACGTGTTCGTAAACATATTCGAGAAATTACAAAGCGTGGTAAATTACCAATTATAGTTGGGGGAACCGGTCTTTATATACAATCTGTTTTATTCGATTATCAGTTTACAGATGATGCTGGTGATGCTACATACCGAGAACAAATGGAAAAGTTAGCTTTAGAACGTGGTGTGGAATATGTACATAAAAAATTGCAAGAAGTAGATCCAGAAAGCGCGGAGCGTATTCATGCAAATAATGTGCGACGTGTCATTCGTGCGTTAGAAATTTTCCACACGACGGGCGAAAAAATGAGTGATCAACTTAAAAAACAAGAAAACGAGTTATTATATGATGTTTCATTAATTGGCTTGACAATGGATCGAGAAATGCTATACGATCGCATTAACTTACGAGTGGATTTAATGATGGAACAAGGTTTATTAGAGGAAGTAGAAGGGCTGTATAATAGAGGGATGCGAGATTGTCAATCTATTCAAGCGATTGGGTATAAGGAGATATATGGTTATTTTGAGAATCGTGTCTCTTTAGAAGAAGCGGTGTCACAATTAAAGACGAATTCACGCCGTTATGCCAAACGTCAATTAACATGGTTCCGCAATAAAATGGATGTCGCATGGTTTGATGTTACGGATGGTGAAAAAACGTCAGAAATTTTACGATACATAGAAGGAAAGTTACAACTAAAGTCGAATAATATTAAGTAGAGAAAAAGAGGAGGATTCGACATGAAGCAATCAATCAATATTCAAGATCAGTTTTTAAATCAACTCCGTAAAGAGAATACGTTCGTTACGCTGTACTTATTAAATGGTTTCCAGCTTCGTGGATTAATTAAAGGATTTGATAATTTTACAGTCCTACTGGAAACAGAAGGTAAGCAACAGCTTATTTATAAACATGCAATTTCTACATTTGTACC
>Ga0209130_1001567_pt1 | contig 14447 bp, 8 predicted proteins | sample AraplaMF_Cvi_mLB_FD_184264 | JGI IMG/M metagenome (GOLD analysis project Ga0209130, IMG submission 184264) | Arabidopsis root microbial communities from the University of North Carolina, USA - plate scrape MF_Cvi_mLB (SPAdes) (version 2) | ecosystem: Host-associated > Plants > Roots > Endosphere ...
TTGTTGATTGTTTAATTAAACAAGGTGTTACACATGTTTTCGGTATTCCAGGAGCGAAGATTGACTCTGTATTTGATGTACTGCAAGAAAGAGGACCAGAGTTAATTGTTTGTCGTCATGAACAAAATGCAGCATTTATGGCAGCTGCTATTGGTAGATTAACAGGGAAACCGGGTGTGTGTCTTGTAACTTCAGGACCAGGGACATCGAATTTAGCGACAGGTCTTGTTACTGCGAATGCGGAGAGTGATCCCGTTGTTGCTTTAGCTGGTGCGGTTCCACGTATGGATCGATTAAAACGTACGCACCAATCTATGGATAATGCTGCACTATTCGAACCAATCACAAAATATAGCGTAGAAGTAGAGCATCCTGATAATGTGCCAGAAGCGCTATCAAATGCATTCCGAAGTGCGACTTCCACAAATCCAGGAGCTACTTTAGTAAGTCTTCCGCAAGATGTTATGACTGCGGAAACGACTGTAGAGTCTATCGGTGCGCTTTCTAAGCCACAGCTTGGAATCGCTCCCACACATGAAATTACATATGTAGTAGAAAAAATAAAATCAGCGAAATTACCAGTTATTTTACTCGGTATGAGAGCGAGCACGAATGCAGTAACGAAAGCGGTTCGTGAATTAATTGCTGATACAGAACTTCCTGTCGTTGAAACATATCAAGCAGCTGGCGCGATTTCACGTGAGCTAGAAGATCATTTCTTCGGCCGCGTTGGATTATTCCGTAACCAACCAGGTGATATTTTACTAGAAGAAGCCGATCTTGTTATTTCAATCGGTTATGACCCAATTGAGTATGATCCGAAATTCTGGAATAAACTTGGAGACAGAACGATTATTCATCTTGATGACCACCAAGCGGATATCGATCATGATTACCAACCAGAGCGTGAATTAATTGGCGATATCGCTTTAACTGTAAATAGCATTGCAGAGAAATTACCGAAGCTTGTATTAAATACGAAATCAGAAGCAGTTTTAGAACGATTACGCTCGAAATTATCAGAGCAAGCATTAGTTCCAAATCGTGCTTCAGAAGGTGTTACGCATCCACTTCAAGTTATTCGTACACTTCGTTCTTTAATTAGTGACGATACAACCGTTACATGTGACATCGGTTCCCATTCTATTTGGATGGCGAGATGTTTCCGTTCTTATGAACCACGTAGATTATTATTTAGTAACGGTATGCAAACGTTAGGTGTTGCACTTCCTTGGGCAATTGCTGCTACTTTAGTAGAACCGGGTAAAAAAGTAGTCTCAGTGTCAGGTGACGGTGGTTTCTTATTCTCAGCGATGGAATTAGAAACAGCGGTACGTTTAAATGCTCCGGTTGTCCATCTCGTATGGAGAGACGGTACGTACGATATGGTTGCGTTCCAACAAATGATGAAATATGGCAGAACATCAGCTACAGAGTTTGGCGATGTTGATCTTGTGAAATATGCGGAAAGTTTCGGGGCATTAGGTCTTCGTGTCAATACACCAGATGAATTAGAAGATGTATTGAAAACGGCATTAGAAGCAGACGGTCCTGTCATTATTGATATTCCAATCGATTACCGTGACAACATTAAATTAAGCGAAAAATTATTACCAAACCAATTAAACTAATGGGGGCAGACTTGAGATGAATGTTGCGCAATTAATTGATATTGATGAAAAAAGAACGAAAACGAGTAATGAAGTATATCAAACATCTACAATGCTTGCGCTATTAGATGGTATATATGATGGTGTTATTAACTTTGAGGAATTGAAAGAACGTGGTGATTTTGGCATCGGCACATTTGATCAATTAGATGGTGAAATGATTGCGTTTGATAATGAGTTTTATCATTTACGTTCAGACGGTTCAGCGGAAAAGGTAGAACCGGAAGAAACAACACCTTTTGCGACGGTAACGTTTTTTGAAAAAGAAATGAGTTATACGGTAGAACACCCGATGAATCGTGAAGAAGTTGAAGCGTTATTACATGAATTGATGCCGAGTAAAAACTTATTTTACGCTATTCGAATGGACGGTACGTTCCGTGAAGTAAGAACGAGAACTGTTCCAAGACAAGAAAAACCATATACGCCGCTCGTTGAAGTGACGAAATCACAACCGATTTTTTCGTTTAAAGATACGGATGGGACGATGGCTGGATTTTGGACGCCGGATTACGCGCAAGGTATTGGTGTAGCTGGTTTCCACTTACATTACATTGATGATGAAATTCGCGGGGGTGGACATGTTTTCGATTATGTTGTAGAAAACTGTACGATCCAAATTTGTCAAAAAGCTCATATGCATTTAGCGCTTCCGGAAACAGCTGACTTTATGACGGCTGAACTATCAAGAGAAAACTTAGAGAATGATATTGCGACTGCGGAAGGTGCGGAGTAAAAGGAATCGAAATCATGTATTCTCTATATAAGAACCGAAGTCTTGTTCAGGCTTCGGTTTTTTTATTGATGCGCAATCTTCTCGTGAAATTCCCCTGTACCGCCTCATTATGTTTCATTTGTAAAATGAAAACTCAATTTTGAAGCAAAAGAAATATAAATTTCTCCCTAAACATATACATCAAAAGGATAGGGGGGATATGATGGGAAACTCGATTACTATTAGTTTATGCATGATTGTAAAAGATGAGGAACAAACTATATCGAAATGTTTAGAATCGGTCAAAAGTGTTGTGGATGAAATTATTATTGTAGATACAGGTTCAACAGATGCTACAAAAGAAATTGTGAAGAAGTATGATGCGAAAGTTTATGATTTTCAATGGATTGAAGATTTTTCAGCGGCACGAAATTTTGCATTTTCTAAAGCTACAAAAGAATATATTCTTTGGCTAGACGCAGATGACATAATAGATACGGAAGATATAAAGAAATTGTTGCAGTTAAAAAGTACGTTAGATCGTAGTACGGATGCAGTATCTATGAAATATTATTTAACTTTTGATATAGAAGGAAATCCAACACATTCTTTAAGGCGATATCGATTAGTCAACAGAAGTAGAAATTTTCAATGGCATGGATTTGTTCATGAATATTTAGAGGTGTATGGAAATCTTATAAATAGTGATGTAGGGGTAAGTCATAAAAAAATAAAAGCATATACTAATCGTAATTTGAAAATATATGAAAAGCATCTTGAGAGTGGAAAAGAATTTAGTCCCCGTGATGTGTACTATTATGCAAATGAATGTAGGGATCACAGATTATTTGATAAGGCTGTTAAGGGGTATTCTAAATTTTTAGATGAAGAAAAGGGTTGGGTTGAAGATAATATTCAAGCGTGTTTAAAAAGAGCCGAATGTTATTTAGAATTGGGGGACTTAAAAAAATCTATACAGTCTTGTTTGCAATCATTTACGTATGACACGCCTAGAGGAGAACTTTGTTGCCACTTAGGACGTGTATTTTTGCAACAAGGGGAATATTCTAAAGCGATATATTGGTACCATGCAGCAATTGACGGGCCAAGGCCAAAGGATTCTCCGTTTGTCCGAGAAGAGTGTCATACATGGTTGCCGCATATTCAACTATGTATTTGTTATGATCGAATACAAGAATATGAAAAGGCAATTTATCATAACGAACAAGCTGCGGAGTTCATACCTAATAATCCAAGCATTGCATATAATAGAAAATATTTTGATAGTTTATTACAAAAATAGTATTTAATAATACTAGATAATCATTTTGGCTGCTGAGAGGAGTTTGATTCATGCTCACAAGTATAATTATATTGACTCATAATCAATTACAATATACAAAAGAATGCATCCAAAGTATTAGAACTTATACAGTGGAACAAGAGTATGAGTTAATAGTTGTGGACAATGCGTCAACAGATGGTACTGTAGAATGGTTACAAAAACAATCGGATATTATGCTAGTGGAAAATGCGGAGAATATGGGTTTTCCAAAGGGATGCAATCAGGGGATTAAAGAGGCAAAAGGTGATAATATTCTATTATTAAATAATGATGTGGTCGTAACTGAAAATTGGCTAAGCAACTTAATTCGGTGTTTATATGAAAGTAAGGATACTGGAGCGGTAGGGCCCGTAACTAATAATGCAGCTTACTATACTGCTATACCAACCTTTTATAAAGATATTGAAGGAATGCAGAAGTTTGCAACTTTATATAATCAAAGTGATAAAGATAAATGGGAAGAACGTATGAAATTAATCGGATTCTGTATGCTTATAAAAAAATCAGTGTTAGATGAAGTTGGATTATTAGATGAACGATTTACACCGGGGAATTATGAAGATGATGATTTGTCACTAAGAATGTTTGAAAAAGGATATAAATTGTATTTATGTAGAGATACATTTATTCATCATTATGGAAGTGTCTCATGGAAAGAAGATAGTATGAAATTTTCTGTAGTTTTACATGCGAATAATATAAAATTGTATGAAAAATGGGGATTTTATGGTGAAAGTTTATACATTCATTATGATTTACTAGCGATTTTAGAGCGATTTGCACCTGATAAAGTAAATATTCTTCATATAGGAGCTGGATGTGGTGCCACTTTATTAAAAATAAAAGGGTGTTATCAGGCAGTTTCTTTATTCGGAGCAGAAAGTAATGAAAAAGCGGCAGCTCTTGCAAATAGGGTAGCTCCTACAACTTCTGCTGAATATGACAAGTTACATGAGGTATTTACAGATGAAAAATTCCAGTACATCCTACTATCACATCCCATTGAGCCAGCGAAATTACCGCATGTCATACAATCTATGTCACAACTGTTAACGCCAACAGGAACTTTCATTATGTCGAAATTCAATTTGGATAATTATTATGCATTAAAAAAATAATACTTTTAAGATTTTCTCTGTGGAGATGAACTGTATTTGGCAATGTTGGAGGAACAACGGTTTCTTTTATAGAAACAAAGCCGAAATCCGAGCCCGGATTTCGGCTTTTCGACGTGTGATGAATTATGAAAAAAGAGCTATCCTATAAGCTGGTTTCGCATACTTATAGGATAGCTTCTTTACTTTGAAACAAACGGATGCTTTTCATAATAAAACCGCCATGGGTAGTGAATGGCTTCTTCTGCGTAATCAATATTAATACGAGGGCCAGCTATTATGTTATGTGTGGATGATAAATGTTCTTCTTTTGGAACTAACTCAATATGTAATGTATCACTTTGTAATGATACCCCGCGTTCTTCTAAAGTGATTCCGAGTGCGCGGCATAGTTTTCCAGGTCCATTTGTTAAGTTTTTATATTGCTTATTCGTAATATCGGTTTTGTTGTAGCGCGCTAGTTTCATTTCTTCGATTCCGTCTATAGGCTCAAGAGCACGAATGAGAATTCCTTGCGGGGTGCCGACTGGTGCTGTAATTACGTTAAAACAATGATACATACCATAAATAAGATATACGTAAGCATGTCCGGGTGCACCGAACATTACTTCTGTTCGATCTGTTCGTCTGCCACCGTAACTATGTGCGGCCTTATCATCTGGACCTTTGTATGCTTCTACTTCTACAATAATTCCGCTTCGTTTTATTCCATCTACAATATGAACAAGTTTATGTCCGAGTAACTTCTTTGCGACTTCTAACGTATCGCCTTCATAAAAAGAAGGTGGTGCCTGCATTGTACTATCTCCTTTGCTGGTTGTATATGTATATAGTAAACCAAATTTTGAGTAGTAATTCTAACTCGTTCTATTTGCTACGTTTATTTCATAAATTATGGATAGAGTACAACAGCGAAGAGGGGGAGTGCGACATGATTTATCGCTTACTAGCTCTTAATATAGATGGGACACTACTATACAACAACGGAAAAATCGCAAAAGGGTTACGGGAAACAGTTGAATTTGTGAAAAGAAAAGATGTATACGTTACATTATTTACGAATCGTAATTTTCAATCGGCTCATAAAATTGCCAAGGCGTTAAAATTAGATTCTATATTAGTTACACATGGCGGAGCTTTCGTTTCAGCATCGTTAGATAAGCCTTTCGCTCAAAGGAGATTATCTGAAGAGAAAACCTTTAATATTGTGCAAGTGTTAGAGCATTTTGATTGTAATGTTCGCATTTCTCATGAACGATTTTCAATTGGGAATCGTGAGAGAAATACACCAAACTTAATTGCACGTACTGTATTATCGAGCGCAGATCCGTTATTTTATCCAGTTCAATTTGTAGATTCGCTAGGGGATGCACTGCGTGATCATCCAGTAGCTGCACCAAAAATTGATATTGTTTTCCATACGAAAGGTGAAAAAGAAAGAGGGATGAATACGTTAAGAAAGGCATTTCAAGATGTAGAGTACGTCGAATGTGATGCGGGGCGTATAGAAATTCTCCCTCAAAATGTATCGAAACTACGTGGTTTACAATTACTTGGGGAGCATTTAAATATTCACCTTAGTGAAATGGTTGCGATTGGGGATAGCATGGAAGATTTAGAGGTCATTGAAAACGTTGGACTTGGGGTAGCGATGGGGAACGCGCCTGTAGAGTTGAAGCAAGCAGCTGACTGGATTACACGTTCGAATAGTGAGAATGGTGTAGAGTATATGATTAAAGAACATTTTCGCAAACAATTTCCGCTTCCTTTTTTGAAAAATCATAAAAATACACCGAAACGATGAAAAAAGAAACGTAGCATTTTCGCTACGTTTCTTTTTTGTTTTTATGCTTCGATTACTTTAAGCATTCTATTTAAAAATGCAGCAGCTTTACCACGTGTTGCTGTACCTTTTGGGACAAACTCGTTTCGCTCGTTCCCTTTTACAATTCCGTATGCATAAACGTTTTGTAATGCTTTTTTATTGTATGCTAAGTCTTGGTCAGTGAATGGTAATTTCACTTCTTTTCTATAAATCCATTTGTATTCTAGTGCACGATCAATCATAATAACAGCTTCATCACGTGTTATTGTAGCATTTGGATCAAATTTATTATTCCCACGACCATTAATTATACCTGCGCTAGCGGCGCGATTAATTCCATCTACTAAAGACGGATGTGCTTCGTTTAAGTCCGTAAATTTAGAATTTCCAGCAGGTAACTTTAAAGAGCGCGACATTAAGTTTGCAAATTCTGCACGTGTTACAAGACGATTTGGCCAATAAGAACCATTACCGTCGCCGAACATAATTTTTTTAGCTGCTAACTGGCGAATATCTTGCTCATACCAGCCACCTGTAATATCGTCTTTTTCATGTGGGATTTCTTCAGGGATAACATCTTTACGATTTTCATTATAATAAGCATTTGTTCCTTGTAAGAAAGCATTCCATTGTCCACGTTGAATCATAAATGCAGGACAGTTTTTTCCGCTCCAAAATTGGTGCTTTTGAACATGATCTAGCGAGATATTTAGTTCATTCATTAAATACGCAGCTAATTTGCGGGCGTTTTCTACTGCTTTAACATAATTACCATCGCTATTTACAGCAATTTCAATTCCGATTGATTCATAATTTCCAGTTTTATTTCCAGCATGCCACCCAACTTCATTTAATGGAAGGTGTTGATAAATTTCTTTATCATCGACAGTAAAATGCCAAGATGCTGAACGATCGGTTTTTCCGCGTGCTTGACTATCTAAGTACTTTGCGTGATTTAAAGCGTTAGCACCTTTGCCCGTATTAGCAGTTTCATGAATTGTAATGTATTTTGGATCCATTGCGTATCCAGGTCGAATGTTTTCATTACCTTTTGGGACAATCATTTCTTTAAATGTCACACCATAAATAGTGCTTGTATATAAATTTGCGGGCGTTCTATATAAAGTTTTCTTTTCTGTAGAACTCTTATTTTCTAATAAGGATGCTTTCGTACCTTCAAACGTAGCTGAAGGGGCGTAAATCCATTTTGATGTTTCGTTTACTTGAATTTTAAACCAATTCCCAGATTGTTCAGTAGGAGTGATTATTTGTGGCTGTATTTTATTTTCTTCTTTAAATGGTTCGAAAGGAAGTGAATATGTAAAAGTCTCTTCCTTTATAATTAATTTTTTATTGGAAAGTTTATGAATCTCTCGTACTTCTAAACTATTATCGTCATTATTGATCCAGCCAGAACCAGATGCAGTTTGTACATAATATGTAGTATCTTTTTTCTTTGTTGCCTTTACGACTTGTTCAGTAACTTCGATATTTGTTTTGTTCTTTAAATTGTTTGAGTCATATAGTGGAAGTTTTTTTGATAAATGGAGAAGATATTCACCATTTATTTCAAGGTGATTCTCTTCATTATGTCGATGTTTTTTTGCATGTTCTTCAATGCTTTTTAAAGCTTGTTCATCAGTAGATACTTCCGTGGTTTTCTCTACATTCTCTGCGAATGAATAAGTAGGTGCCACAAAAGTTTGTAGTGCAAGAGAGAGTGCTAAAATGTTGTAAAACTTTTTCTTCATAGTTGTTTTAACACGTTAGGTTTTTAATCTCGTGTTAACAGGCCTCCTTTATATGTATTTAAACTAGTAGTTAGTACTAATACGTTTTAGATTGTAACAAGGTCATGTTATAATGTCTATACAACTAAGGGATGTTTATGAAAAATCAATATTCAGTATGTTGTAAATGTGATATGGGAATAAGGTAAAACCTTCTGTATTGACCTGCAAACGCCCTTCAAGTAAACTAAAGAGAGTTTGCAAATGAAAAGGTGATAATGTTGTTAATTTCAATTAAAACGTTACAAGATGATCGTTTTTTACGTCCGCTACAAAATATTGGCGGTTTATTTTTTGAAGAGAGCATGATAGGGTTTGAGAAAGAAGAAGCAGATCTGATCGTTGATATACAGATAGAAGGTAATGTGACAGCATCAGCTCATTTAACAGATGTTGCAACCGGAAATGTGTATGAAGAAACATTCTCGAAAGATTTATCTGCTTTTACAGATGAAAAAGAACGTATGAAGCAAGTGAAACATGTTGTTTCTTACGTATATCTTTCTGTACTTCAACAGCTAACTGGACTTGAACAGAGCTGGGGTATTTTAACGGGAGTACGCCCAACGAAGCTTCTTCATAAAATGCTTCAAAATGGTATGACAAAAGAAGAGGCGCATAAAGAACTTCGTGAAAGTTATTTAATTCATGAAGAGAAAATTGAGCTTCTTCAGCGTATCGTGGATTGCCAATTAGCGGTAGTTCCGGATTTATACCGTTTGAAAGAGGAAGTAAGTATTTATATCGGTATTCCATTCTGCCCAACAAAATGTGCATACTGTACATTCCCGGCTTATGCAATTAACGGACGCCAAGGGTCAGTTGATTCGTTCTTAGGTGGCTTACATTATGAAGTTCGTGAAATTGGTAAGTTTTTAAAAGAAAAAGGTGTTAAAGTTACGACGATTTATTACGGCGGTGGTACACCGACGAGTATTACAGCAGAAGAGATGGATATGCTGTATGAAGAAATGTACGAAGCGTTCCCGGATGTGAAAGATGTACGTGAAGTAACAGTTGAGGCAGGTCGCCCAGATACGATCACACCAGCGAAGCTAGAAGTGTTAAATAAATGGAACATTGACCGTATTAGTATTAATCCGCAGTCATACCATCAAGAGACACTAAAAGCAATTGGACGTCATCATACTGTAGAAGAAACGATTGAGAAGTATCATTTAGCACGTGAAATGGGAATGAACAATATTAACATGGACTTAATTATTGGTCTTCCTGGTGAAGGATTAGAAATCTTCAAGCATACGCTAGATGAAACAGAAAAGTTAATGCCAGAATCGTTAACAGTTCATACGTTATCATTTAAACGTGCTTCTGAAATGACGCAAAACAAACGTAAATATAAAGTAGCAGGTCGCGAAGAAATCACTGCGATGATGCATGAGGCGGAAGAGTGGACGAAGAACCACAATTACGTGCCATACTATTTATATCGTCAAAAAAATATTTTAGGGAACTTAGAAAACGTTGGGTATGCAATGCCTACGCAAGAAAGTATCTACAATATTGTTATTATGGAAGAAGTACAATCGATTATCGGACTTGGTTGCGGTGCATCAAGTAAATTTGTTCACCCACAAACAGGAGCAATTACACACTTTGCGAATCCGAAAGATCCAAAATCATATAACGATGGCTTTGTGAAATATACAGAAGATAAACTGAAAATTTTAGAAGAGCTATTTGTGTAAGGAGAAAGAGACTGTTCCGATTTGGAACAGTCTCTTTTTTATCCCGCTATTTGCCGGGCAGATTAAAGTGTCACTTTATATTGTCAGTTTTTGTCGGTAAGTCGATATATTCGAAAAATCGCTGATATAAATTGAGTTGCGGTCGATATATTTTAAAAATCGCTGATATATTTCAAGTTGCGGTCAATATATTTTAAAAACCTTCAATATAATTTCATTTACCGTCAAGTGACACTGTTTGTAAAACTATGTCGATAATAATCAGAAAAATTAGTCATATTATTAGAGGACAATGTCTACTTATAGACGAAATGATAGATTTATGAAAGAGAAAAGGGGGAAATTGTTGGCATGTACATGACGATAGGGAGAATTTTTGATTTAGCAGTTGGCAAGTATCCGAATAAAGAGGCGTTAGTAGAGCCAGAAAAAAATATTCGCTGGACATATAAACAGTGGGATGAGCAAATAAATAAAACGGCGCAAGCTCTATTGAAAGAAGGAGTAAGAAAAGGAGACTCTGTATCTGTTTACTTATATAACTGTCGTGAATTTGTAAACGTTTACTTAGCCTGTGCCAAAATTGGGGCGATCTTTAACCCGATTAATTTCCGCTTAAAAGCAAAAGAATTATCGTATATCCTCCAAGATGCAGCCTCGAAATTAGTTGTCTTTGAAAAAGCAGTCGAATCAACTGTTGCTATGATTGAACGAGATTTTCCAAATACGTCTTTTTGGTATGTAGAAGACGATACACCTTCCTATGCGAGTTCTTACCATGAAAAAGTAAATGAAGCATCAGCTGAAAAAGTAGATATTGTAGTAGATGAGATGGATTATTGTTCTATGCTTTATACGAGTGGTACGACTGGCCATCCGAAAGGTGTACTACATCGCCATCGTGATATGGCTGAGCATAGTATGATTTGTACGTATTTCATAAAATATAACAGGGATAGCGCTGGACTTGTGGTAGCGCCTTTATATCATTGCGGCGAGTTAAATGCTGGAATTATACCGCGCATTCAAGTTGGCGGAAAGAATGTTATTTTACATCATTTTGATACGGATAGAGTGCTACATACAATTCAAGAAGAGAAGATTACGACGTTTTTTGCAGCACCAACGATGTGGAATATGTTACTGCAAAAAGATCTGACTAAGTATGATTTAACTTCGATGAAGATTGGTGTATATGGCGGGGCTGCGATGGCACCAGCACTAGTGAAGGAATGTAAAGAGCGTCTTTATATTGATCTTGTCCAAATTTACGGAATGACAGAAATGGGACCGGTTGTTGCGTTTCTCGTGGAAGAGGATCAAATTACGAAAGCTGGTTCAGCTGGAACACCGTGCTTTAGCCATGAAATTCGAATTGTCAAACCGAACGAAGATGCACCGGCAGAGCCAGACGATGTCTTGCCTCCTTATGAAGTAGGGGAAATTATTTTACGCGGCCCGACTATGATGGCTGGTTATCATAATCGAGAAGAAGCAAATGCAAAATCAATGTATAAAGGCTGGTATCATTCTGGTGATTTAGGCTACTTCGATAAAGACGGTTATTTATTCGTTGCAGATCGTGTTGATGATATGGTAATTAGCGGTGGGGTAAATATTTATCCTCGTGAAGTTGAAGATTTCCTTCATAGTCACCCTGGTGTATTAGATGTTGCAGTACTTGGTGAGCCAGATGAACTATGGGGAGAGCGTGTCGTTGCGGTCGTTGTAAAGAAAGATGAAAATATTTCAGAAGCTGATTTAGAAATGTATTGTAAAGAAAGTGACGAATTAGCAGACTATAAACGCCCACGTCATTATTTATTTGTGGATGAACTTCCTCGTAATGCGAGTGGAAAACTACAAAAATTTGTGCTGAGAGAGTCGCTGAAAGGCGCGAAAAAATAATTAGTAGGACAGTTATCTATACAAATAAGGCTATCTTTCTTCATAAGGAAAGGTAGCCTTATTTTTTAAAAATAATCAAGTAAGGGAGGTAGTTTGGTCAAAAAATAGTATATACCTTTTATTTTAAATTACGTTCTTATATTATAATGAAATAATTTTATTTTTACTGTTTTAGCCCTGAAATCATGTTTTCTATTTTGAATAGAAGTGTTGTTGGTTGGATGAGGAATATTAAAATAGTAATAGTTAGTTTGTAATTACGAAACATCTTCATATATTAGTACGAGTTGAATAAATAAATTTGAGGAGAATGTTGGTGGAGCATATTTGTAAAGAAAGATGGTCAGTCATCAGATGACCATATGAGCAAATTGGTCATTTAGTACTTTTGGTTACTACTATTATAGTAACAAATTAAAGTGTAAATGAACAGTCTTGTAATGCATTTTTATAAGTACTAATATTTATTGTTGGCTGCCAAAACAAGAGAACAATACGGTTAATGAATCGCTTTGTTACTGCTTTGTTTTGCATGATTAAAGATAGTTTGATGCTGCAAATATTCTTTAGTTGTAACCTTTTTTCAAGGTGGTTTAGGGTGGAAAGGATTTCACCGCAGGAAAATTTGATAATTAAAGATGGAGGCGTTATGAGTACATATTTAAAAAGAATATCTGTGATTTGTTTTATTTTTACTGTTATTATTGGACAGGTTTTTCTGCCTGTCATAGGGCATGCTCAAGAATTAAATACGGCAGGATTTGTCGATAGTTTTGCATTTGAAAAGACAACATTAAATTATGGGGAAAAGACTAGCATACGTGTAAACTTTAGTGAAAAGCCTGGAAAGAAGATGAAGTCTGGGGATACATTAACGTTAGCACTACCTCCAGAATTAAAGGGATATAGCGGAACGATTGCATTAAAGGATGAATCGGGGCGTGTTTTTGGTACGTGCCAGATCAATACAAATAATGTAGTTTGTACATTTAATGATACAGTAGAACAGCTCGAAAATATTCGAGGAAATTTTAATTTCGCTGTTCAAGGTACGAATGTAGAAGCAGGAAAAACGAAAGATGTACAAACGAATTTAGGGACAAATTTAGAAAAACAAACGGTTAGCATTACCCACTCGAAAGGGGGCGGTACAGAACCGGGGATCTTTTTCTATAAAGCTGGTGATATTCAGCCAGACAAAAGTAATGAAATACGTTGGTTTTTAAATATCAATCTAAAGAAACAATATTTACACGACAATATCGTTTTGAAAGATACTTTACAAGAAGGACAAATGCTTAATAAAGATAGTTTTTATATAACTATTAATAGTAGAGAAAATTTGTCTCTTGAGCAATTTCAACAGCGAGGTTATGGATATATTAAGTTTACTAGTGATAACTCATTTGAAGTTGTAATTTATAGACATATGGCGAACGCTACTTCATTTACTGTTGCTTATAAATCAACTATAACTGAGAGTGGAAAAAGTTTAAAATTCCTACAAAATGACTATAAACTTGATTATCAAATTTTATATGAGAAACCTATTTCTGAATCTAATAGTGCAAAGGTTGAAAATATATCATTTGGCGGCGGAGCTGAAGGGGATTTACCGGCGAAAGGAACGCTGCAAATTGTGAAACATATTGAAGGAAACGAGGGGAAAGTTATCCCGGGTGTTTCTTTTAAACTGTATACAGAGTCAGGACAGCAAATTGGTGATTCTTATACAACGAATAAAGATGGAGTAGTTGAGGCATCGAATCTAACTCCAGGTAATTACTATGTACAAGAAATTTCAGCACCGAACTATGTAGAGTTCGATCCACAAACGAAAATTCCTTTTACAATTAAGAAGGATGATGTAAATGGAATAAAACTTATGGTTCCAAATAAGTTAAAAACTACATCAGTTATGGGAAAGAAAACATGGGAAGGCGACAAAGTAAATGATCGCCCAGAAACAATTAAAGTAGATTTACTGCAAGATGGTAAAGTCATTGCAACGAAAGAAGTTATGGCAGCAAATGATTGGAAATACGAGTTTGAAAAGTTACCAGCAGTTAATAATGAAGGAAAAGCTCATAAGTATGAAGTAAAAGAACAACCAGTAACCGGATATCAATGGAAAGTTAATGGTTATGATATTACAAATATAAAGATCCATGAAGTAACAGAAGTAGAAGAGCAAGGTAAAGAAGAAACAACAGAAGAGATGGAAGAGCTATCAAAACCGGAAGAACCAAAGGTGACAGAAGAACCGAATGAGTTAGAAAAACCAGAGGTAACAGACAAACCGGAAATCTGGGTAAAACCAGAAGAAGAAAAGATTGAAGAAGAAACAACAGAAGAAATGGAAGAGTCATT
>Ga0209130_1001570_pt1 | contig 14424 bp, 4 predicted proteins | sample AraplaMF_Cvi_mLB_FD_184264 | JGI IMG/M metagenome (GOLD analysis project Ga0209130, IMG submission 184264) | Arabidopsis root microbial communities from the University of North Carolina, USA - plate scrape MF_Cvi_mLB (SPAdes) (version 2) | ecosystem: Host-associated > Plants > Roots > Endosphere ...
CGAATACCTGTGGATGCACTGGCGCTCCGCCGCCGTGTGGGGCGCGGTGCTGGTCGTGGCGGGTGTGCTCGTGGGCATGTTCGCGCGGCGCGGCGCCGTCGCGAGCACGACTGTCTCAGCCCGGCCTTCGCGATGGATGGTGGCGCTGATCGCGCTGCTGCTTTTGCTCTCGTGCGTGGCCTACGCCAGCAAGCCCTGGCGCAGGCTGCATCCGGCGATCTTCTGGACGCAGTGGTTCGACTCCCTCCACGCGCTGCGCTCCGCCTGGGCCGACCAGCAGAAACAGCGCGACCGCCTGATGGCGCAGGCCAAGGCCATCGCGCCCGTCATCACGCAGTCCGGCCCCTCCACCGTGGTGCTGGTCATCACCGACAGCATCAACCGCGACAACATGGCGCTCTACGGCTACGGCCGCCCGACCACGCCGCGCCTGCTCGCGCACAAGGCGCAGACCGGCGACCAGATGGCGGTGCTGAAGAACGCGTGGTCGGTGGACGCCAGCACCCTGCCCGCGCTGCGCAACATGTTCCACTTCGGCCTGCCCGAGGCGGAGAACCCGCCCCACGTGCTGGCACTCGCGCGCGCCGCCGGCTACAAGGTCTGGTGGATCAGCAACCACGACGACCTCGCCATCGAACAGCAGCACGCTCGCCTTGCCGACGTCGTCGATATGGTCAATCGCACCCCCGGCCGTGCCAGCGCATCGCTCGACGGCGAGATCCTCGACTGCGTGCAGGAAGCACTGGCCGACACCAGCACCGACCGCAAGCTCATCGTGGTTCATCTGATGGGCGCGCACCCGCACTACAGCCTGCGCTTTCCGGCAAACGCCAACCCTTTCGACGACAACGTCGATGCGGTGGAGAACGGTTTGGTCAAGGATGGGCGCTCGGCCTGGGTGCGGCGCTTTCGGCAGGAGTACGACGCAGCGCTGCTGTATCACGACTTCGTGGTGTCGGAGCTGCTGCAGCAGACGCGCGCCCCGGGCAAGCAGGGCGAATACCGCGCGTGGATGTATCTGTCGGACCACGGGCAGGAGGTGGGGCATGTGAGCGACCGTGCGGGGCATAGTCCTTCGACCGCTTCGGGCTACCGCATCCCGGCCGTGGTGTGGCGCAACCGGCAGCCGGTGCCGCAGGATGCGGCGCTGCAGCCGTTTCGCGCGGACTGGACGGGGTGGACCTTGATGGATCTGCTCAACATTCGGTGGAATGGGCAGCAGCCTGAGCGGGATGTGCTGGCGGATTCCTATCGCTGGCAGGCGCCGGGGATTCCGGTGAAGGTCGAGTCGTTCTTGCGGTAGTTTTCAGGATACGGATTCAAGCAGAACTGGCACGCACAATGCGCGGACCGAGCTTGTTGAGCACTTCCCGAGTCAGGAACGTCCTGTCATCGAGTGACGCCGGAAGTTCCCGAAGCATCTGTGCGCGCAAGATCGTGAGCTTGGACACACGCTTTTCGTTGTAATCGCGCTGCGCTTGTCCGGGCGGAGTGATGTAGATCGGAACCGGGATGTATGTCGTTCCAGCGACCTTCTGCAGGGTCGCCGCATTGGTACCGCCCTCGCGGCTTGCCGCAAGCCTGCCGAGAGGCTGCCCGGGGAATGAGTCGGACCAGGAAAAGACTTCCGTGCCGTCAAGGATGGAGCGATCCACTTCACCTTGGACGATCCTGAAAGCTGGCGCATTGAACTCCGCCGCAAGCTCTGCCGCGCGATAGAAGGCGAACGCCTTGGCTGTCCGTGAGGCAGTTGCCGGAGACCCGTAGAAATCGATCCGGTAGATGTCTCCCTCGATATGCATGGTGCTGTATCCATACGTGCCATCCCCTGGAGGCGCGGCGCGGTACGGCGTCGGGGGCAGGCTGTTGCAACCCGAAAGAAGGACGCTTCCGGCAACAGTTGCAGCGAGCAGGGGTCTGGCTGAAGAAATCATCGACGTATCAGAAACTTGCGTTGAGATTGAAGCCCAGCGTGACCTTCGCGGTCCGATAGCCCTCCGGCTTGCTGATCGGCGCGCCGACGAAGAAGTCGTAGCTCAGCTTGCTCCACTGGCCGCGCACGCCGATGACGGCGCCAGCAAGGCTGCGGCCGAGCAGATCGACCGTCGAGCGGCCACCGACGTGACCGTAGTCGGCACCGACGTACAGCTCCGCCCCGCTTTGGCCCACAGCCCATCCGATGTCGTTGCGGATGAGCCAGCCGCGCTCGCCCATCAGGCTCGTCTCGCCATCGAAGCCGCGCACCGTGTAGCGCCCGCCGATAGCGAAGCGGTCCTGCGGCGTCAGCGGCGTGCGGTTCCACTGTGCACGGATCAGGCCGGAGTAGCGCATCTTCTGCTCACCCAGCTTGAACGGTGCGTTGAGGCTGATGTCGGCGGTATAGAGCTTCAGGCGCGAAGTGCCCTCGCCGAACTCCTCTTCCGGCGCAGCGCGCGAGCCGAAACCGCCGGTGCCGCGCTCGTAGGCCAGCGTGCCTTCCAGCGTCGCCTCGCCGATGTACTCCTTGTGATTGAGGCTGAGCTCCCAGCCGCCGACCACGCGGTGCTGCACCTCAACCTCGGTGTCGTCCACGAAGTTGCGTGACTCACGGCGCCAGCCCTTGATCGCCACGGTGGTCTTTCGGCTCTGGTCGCGGTAGACGAGGCGCGAGAGCTTGACCTCTGCGTTGTTGGTCTTGCCGGCGTAGACGTAGTCCTGGTTCAGGCCGGCCACGCTCTGGTGGTACTGGCTGTTCGAGGCCGTGAGGCCCAGCAGCCAGTAGCCGTACGGCAGCGAGTAATGAACGGTCTGGCCTTCGGTGCCCTTGGCCGGATCGCCGAAGAGGTGATTGTTGATGTTGTGGTTGGCGCTGACGTAGAACAGGTCGTTCAGGCCGAAGGGGTTGTCCAGGGACAGAGTGGCACCGGCCTGGTAGCGGCCGGTGGCTTCGGTGCCGCTGTCGTCCAGGCTGAGGGTGACGCGCCACTTCTTGGATTGGACGTACTTGACGAGGAGGTCGCTGTCGCCGGGCTTGGCGTTGGGGGCGGTCGAAGGTTCGATCTGGATGTCGGCTTCTGCGGTTGGGGCACGCTTCAGATTCTCGAGGCCCTGCTCGATATTGCGCAGGTTCAGCAGGTCGCCGGAGCGTGCGGGGATTGCAGAGGTGAGCAAAGCGGCGCCGCCGAGCAACGTAGATGATGAACTTGGCGTCAAACGGATGGCAGCGATGCGACCAGGCACCAGTGAGAGGGTCAGCGTGCCGGTGGACAGGTCTTGTGGAGCGGCGAGGACCCGGGTGGTGACGAAGCCGCGGGCGATGACGGCTTGCTGAGCGCGTGCGAGGACGACGTTGACGCCGGCAGTGCCAAGGCAGCGGCCGACGGGGGAATCGTTGCCATCGGGGCCTGAGAGATCGGCGACGGCCCATTGGAAAGACCCGGACTGCTCACCAATCAGTAGGACGCGGTCGATGCGGAAGCATGGGGACTCGGTCTCGGGGATGCGCTGGGCCGAGGTCGGCGGCGCCGCCTGCGGACGCTGGTCGACAGTGCGCTCGTTCTGCTCGCGCAGGGCGCGTTCGCGCTCTTGCTGGCGTTGCTGCTCGACGAAGGGTTGGGGCGTACTTGAGATTTGGGCCCAAGCAGGCGAGGAGACGCCAAGAGCAGCGACAGCCGCACACACGGTCCACTCGGAGCGGTAACGAGCGATGGGAGTCATGAAGTATGGAATGAAAGATCGACGCTCTCCGCGCCGTCGCGAGGATTCGAGCCATTGGAGGGGGGCGAACTCCGGCAGGGCGATGAAACGCAGGTCTCAGGCTATGCGCCATCCGTCGCGCAACGTGAACACTTTCCACGGCTCTGAGATTTCTTCCGGATGAGCGAACAGCCTTTCCAACATAAGAATCTCTGGAATCACGAACGCGCTGGACGCGTCGAATTTGTCGATGTTCACTGCCTGCTGTTCGCTTGCCTGCGCGAGAATTTCATCTTTCGCCGAACTCAATCGTGGCAAGAACAATTCAACTTTGTCTACCGATTCGAGACGAGCATCGAAGACGCTAGAAATCACTCCATCAATCCAACCGGCCTCCAGCGCAAGTTCAATTTCCTCCGCCATACCCTGCAGCCACAGGGGAGCATGAGCTTCCGAACGAATCTCACGTACGAGAAAACAGAGCCAGACCTCTGCGACAGCGTTGTGAACCCAGACGCCCTTTTGCTTGAATTTCACTAAAGATGTGGACATATTTTTTTACTTCAGAACGAGTACCCGCGCCTGCTGAGCGGGCGGAAGAGATTGGACATATGCAAGTACCTTAGTTACTTGCTGGGGGGTCAGACTGCGTGTCACCACATCTACAACGATGACGTCCAATCCTTGTTTGAGGAAATGGCTCTGCATTGAGCCTTGCCACTGCGCGAAAGTGGCGTCATTGAAGAAACGCGTCGGAGGGGGGCTTGCAGCATCGTAGGTGCGCCCGTTCGCAGCGATCCAGTCGCCATTGCCGGTTAAATCACGCTCAAGTCGGCTTCCCACCGAGCCCTCGAGACGGATACCAGTCTTCGCCTCATCAACAATGTACTTACCCTTCGCTGGATCAATCCCCAGTTCAATCTGGTGGAGAACATAGGCGACGTCCTTTTGCCCTGCCTTCAACGCCGCAGCCTCATCGGCGGCCAGGCTTGCAAGGCGAGCCCCCGCCCACGCTGACCCAGCAACGGATGCGCCGCCCAGCGCTTCGGCGGCTGCAACATCGCCAGCGCCAAGAACAACTTGCGTGGCGCAGAGCCGAACGTTCGACACGCAGGTAGACAAAGCAACGCCCAGCGAAGAGGCTATCGCGGGTAACGCCTCGACTACCGCTGGAACCATGGGCCCTCCTGCCGCTACAGCCATCAATCCAGCGGCGACCACCGCAGCCTGTTTGGCACACCCGGACGGGTCCATTTTGCACAGTGCGTCACCGATGATGCTTGCCGTAGCGGTGGCACGCAAAGAAGGACTGACGGCAAGTTGCTGGGCCTGCCATTGAAGATTTCCAGCGCCCGCAAGGAATTCCGGCAACTTACCCCCTTGAACAAGGGCATCGCGAGTTGCCGTGCCTTCGTTTACTTCCTGAATAAGTTTTGCACAATCGCCTCGAGCGTCGCAAGTTGCTAACAAATTGTCCTGCGCTCTGCTTATTTGCGCATAATTTCTATCTACATCTTTTCTGCATTCATCTGTTGTGCACGCATTGCGCTCTGTCGCGTACTTTTCCCATTGGTCGTGATTTAGATAATTGTTCGCTGCCGCATTCGCTCCCGCTTGACTTCCGATGTTTATCTGACTGGCATCAGCTCCCGTGATAGCCACCGCTACGCCGGCAATCAAAGCCGCAAACTGCGTCGTGTCGATCTGACGACCGTATGCTTCCGCAGCAAGCTCACCTATAGCTGCGCCCAAGGCGCCAGCGCCACAGCCAGCCGCGTTGTCCGCCCGAGCAGCTCCAACCATGCACCCCGCAATCGCATGCGCCACCTTGTTGGTGAAGTCATCGAGGACGCCATCCTTCTTGGTAAGGTCCCCAATTGCGTTGGCGGCTTGCGCTGCAACCGTGTCGAGAATCGCATTTTTCAGGCTGTCTCTCAGGTTCTTCTCGAAACTTCCCCCATTTATCGCCGTCCCGATCACGGCCCGTGCAGCGCCGGCCGTCAAGTTCTGCCGCAGTTGGTCGACGAAAGGCTGCGCTCCTCCGCTGAGAGTGGGGGCACCTGTGGGATTGAGGTTCATGGAGCCCAGCACTCCCCCTGTGACGATGGCCGTCAACAGGTTCTTTACATTGGCGCTGCTGCCCAAATCATGCAGGGCTCCGGCGAGATCGCCCTGGTTGTTGATCAGAGCAACGGCCGCTTGACTCGCCAACGCTGCAATACCCGCAGTGACGGCTCCGCCCACAGCCCCCGAGATCGTGAGGCCAGTACCGGTCAAGAATGCTCCGCCACCCGACAATGCGACGCCTTCTCCAACACCAACGGCCGCCGAATTGCCGACTGCGGCACCGGCTCCTTGTGCAGCCCCAAAGCTTAAGTAGCTCGCCACCAGCGTCACTATGGCCGCCCCCTCCGGCGTCAGCCCCTGCTTGTCGTAGTCCCAGGTCTTGTGAACTTCCTCAACCCGCCGCCAATCGATCTTGCCGCTCAGCTTGGGATCATTGGCCAACTGATCCACCCAACCCATGCCTGGCTGCTTGGAGAGCTGCTCGATGCTGTCGCGAGCGCCCAGGCCGGCTTGCACATGGTTCGCCGCGACGGACAGGCTCCCCGCGTTGATCTGGTTGTAGTTCGTCGTCTGGTTGGTGCTTCCGTTGTCCCGATTTACCTGGTAAACCACGTCGCGTCCCTGACTGGTTGTGCGCGTGGTCTCTTCGGTCGTCTGCGTTCCCATCAACAACGTATCTGCGGTCAGGCTTACCTTGCCCGGGGTATTGATGGTCGTCCCCGCCAGGGCCAGCGTGTCGGCGGCGGTAATGTTGACGTTCGCTCCGTTGATGTTGGTGCGAGTCAGGGTCGTGGTGTCGATCTCGGTGGCGGTGGTCTCCCGGGCTTTGATTCCCTTGCCGACGTCTTTCAGAATCGCCATGCTGCCGAAGTCGTACCAAGCGCTCTTGCTGCTGGTCGTGCCGGTCACGGAGTGCTTGTCCGTGGCAGCTTGAATGACGACGTTGCCGCCCAGGATCGAAACATCCTTTGCCGCATCCACCTGGACGCCCTGAAGGAAGACGCCGTTGTTGCCTTGCAGCAGGATTCCACCATTGCTGCTGGAAATGGTGCTGGGCGCGGCGATGTCGGACTTGATCTCGATACCTGTGGTCGTGGCCTTTCCGGTGGGCATCACAAACCCCATGGCGGCGCCGAGTGCGCTGATCCCTCTCTTCTGTTTATCCAGTTCAACACTCGCGTTCGAGGTGTTACGGCCTTCAACAATGTTGAGGTTGTGCTCGGCCACCACGGCAACCCCGTCCTTGCCGCTGATGCTGGAGCCGATGATGTTGATGTCGTTCTTCGCGCCCAGGGAGACCACGCCACCGGAGAACTTGCTGCCCACGCTCGTCGAGTTGTCGAGATCGCCCGAAAGCTTGTTGTCCGTGCGACTGAAAGTTTTCCTGTCCGACCACTGGGCCGAGTAGTTGCCCAGAACCCTGGCCTCGCCTGCCTCGATATTGATGTCACGACCCGCGTGCACGCTCAGCAGACCATTGCCCGCGTCTACGGTAGCCTGACGCGCATTGACATCGCGGTCCGCTTTGAGGATGGTGGTGCCATTCGTGGTGATGGTGCTTCCAAGCTCCTGTGAACTGGCCATTGCCATCGACGTGCTGGAACTGGCGCCCACCATTGCCCGGGCCTCGGTCACTGTGCCCAGGTTGATGTCGTTCTTGGCAGTAATGGACGTGTAGCCTGCCTTGCCCTGGTTCGAGATTATTCCGCCTATCAGGTTCACGTCGCGTCCCGCACTCGCCACCAGCGTACCGCCCGGGTTCGTCACGTAGAGACCCGCGATGCGGTCCACATTCGTGTTGAACCCATTGGTTTGGGTGGTGCTGCGAATGTTGATGTCGCGCCCCGCTTCAATCTTCAGGCTGTCACGGGCATCGATCGTGCCCCCGATGTTGTTTAGATCGGTTTTGGCGTTCAGGGCAACGTTGCCACCGCTGATCCGCCCCCCCAGATTGTTGATGTTGTTGGCGTCGATATTGACTAGGGTGCGTCCAGCGATAGTGCCGGTATTGACGAGGTCACTGTCACCCTTAATCTTAAGGGCGTCAGCACTGAGTACGGCTCCGTTGCCGTTGATGTCCCCGGGGCGCACGCGAACATAGACCTGCGGCACCAAGACCTGCTGGGTCGTGCCGTCGGGCAGCGTCACTGTTTGTTCGACCAACCAGACGATGTCGCTGGTGAGTTGCGCCATCTGCGCCGGCGTCAGGGCGATGCCGGGCCGCAAGCCATATTCCTTCGCGAAGGTAGCGCCTGCGTTCATCAGCGCGGCGTATTGCTCTTCGTCGCTGTAGTAGCCGTCCAGATAGCGGTAGCCCGTCAACTGGGCCACCTGTTCACGAATCAGCTTCTGCTCATAGAAGCCGTCGCCCAGCCGCTTGAGGATGTTGTTCGGATCAAGCCCCAGGTTGCTCAGGAGGTAGTCGCTGCTGAGCCATTGGCGATAGTTTGCAAAGCGCGGGTCCGTTTCGATGAAATACCGACTGCCGGTGTTCACGCTGAACAGACTGGCTCGCGGAATGGTGACGTTGGGCATGCTGGTGCGAACCACCATCGGAACAGTCTGGCTTCCGGTACTGCCGTTCCCGTCAGCGCCAGCCGCCGCACCTGCGCTCGTTCCACTGGTCTTGACAACGCCATTCACGTTGGAAGCCACTTCGACAATGGCGCCTTGTCGTCCGCCAGCAGCGACGTTGCCCGTGCCACCCGTCGCATTGCCGACGGTGGTGTAGCCAGCGACGCCCGCGTTGTATCCCCGAGTGGCGTTCAGATGCTCCTGAGGCTGGTAGTCAGTGAGATTGTATGTGTCGGTCGTCGTCGACGGAGGAATGATGATCGGAGCCTCTGGCGGCTTGCCGGGGCGATTGGGGTTGTAGCCAATCCATATCGCGCTCACGGAGGTATCGCGCTTGCCGGGCGTCGCCTGGTTGTCAACGTCGGACGCGCTCAACTCGCCACCCGCCATGATCTGGCTGTCGCGGTTGTAGACATGTCCATCAAGGGTCATGTTGCCGCCAGAGACGATCCGCGCCGGATCATCGGTCCCAGGAGCAACCGAATCTTCCGTGACAGCGATATTGGTGACGGCGTTGGTCCAGCCTTTGCCGATGACGCTGACAGTGCCATCTTCGGCCTTGTGATAGACCAACCGCGTGCTGGGGTCGCCCCAGGTGATGATGTTGCCCTGTGAATCGAAAGGCTCCCAGGATTTCCCGTCCATCGTGATGATGCTGGGGACCGATACGGTGCTGCTGTTGGTTGCAACTTTCAGGTGCGTATCGACATTGTTGATACTGCCCATGGCGATGGACATATCACCCAAAGATTCGATGCTGGCGCTCTCATTGTTGAGCGCGCCGCCCTTGCCGATGGCCTGACGCTTGGAATCCAGGGCGCCCCCGATGTACATGCCACCGGAGCTGAAGATGAGCGCATTGTCTCGGTTGTAGATCGTGGTGGCGCCGATATCGAGGTAACCGCGCGCCGCGATGGTGGCCGCCTTGGTGACGCCGCCGACTGTCTCTGCATCGTTGTTGACAGTGCCTGCTGCGATGGAGACCGTATCGCCATAAATGCGGCCTGTGCCGATGTTGGTCAGCGTCCCCGCATCGATCTGCGTGCTTCCCGGCCCATCGATCAGACCTCGGTTGGTCAGCGTTCCGGCTGCATTGACAATGGTGTCTGTGCCAGAAATCTCGGCGTTGACCGTGTTCTCCACATCGTTGCCGCTGGCCGTGACTGTACCTCCCGCCAGCAGCTTGCCGTTGTTGGTCAGCTTGCCAGTGGTCGCGTAGGTCAGATTGCCTCCAGCCTTGACGTCGGCGTTGTTCGTTACGTCCTGCGCCAGAGCAATGCTCAGGTCGTTGACGCCAACAGTCGTGCCGTCGCCGCTGAAGCCCTTGGCATCAACCTCCAGCTTGCCGAATGCAGCGGTCTGGACCTTGCCATCCGTGCCGAGCACGGCGGCTGTACCCGCTACGAGCGTGCCGCCGGTGTTGACGACGTTCAGCGTCTTGGCGGCGGGATTGGTCCGGTTTGGATCAACGATGCTCAGCGTGTTTCCTGCGGAAATCAGGCCGTTCGTGTTGGTCAGCGTTCCACTGCCTGTGATCGTGGCGTTGTCATTGGCCCGAATGGCGCCCGATGTGTTGTCCAGGCTGCCTGTACCCACAACGACATTCTGGCCCTCGATGCCCTGGCTCGTGCCTTGCGTGCTGGTGTTGGAGATGCTTCCTGCGTTGAGGGTCGTCGTCGTGGTTGATCGGATCAGGCCACTAGTATTGGTGATGCTGCCAGCGGTAATACCCAGATCACCAACAGCCAGCGTCTGGCCGCTGCTGTTGTCGTAGCTCGCGCCGTTGGTGTTGATCGCCACAGTGGACTGGCCAAGCACCGTACCCTTGTTTGAGTTGTCGAAGGCTTGAGTGCTGGCGGTCAAAGCGTTCTTCGCGCCAATGAACCCGGCCGCATTGCCGACTGTCCCGGCCTTCAGATCGAGCGTATCGGCGCTGGTGATGCCGCCTTGCTGGTTCGTGTAGCTGGCAGCATTGGTGTTGATGAGGGCCTTGCCATTCGTATCGATGGTCATGGCGCCACCGCTTTGCACCAGACCGGTGTCGTTGGTCAGGGCGCCGGAATTGATGCCCACCGTGGTGGTGGCCGCTATCGTGCCTTTCGCGCTGTTGTCCAGCGCGTTGCCGTGCGTGTCGATACTCAGGCTATTGCCGAAAACCTTGCCACCCTGGTTGCTCAGGCCGCCGTTATCCAGCTTTGTGACGCCGCCAGCCTGCAACGTGCCGCCGGTGTTCGTGATCGCACCCGTGGTCGTGACTGTCAGATTGCCATTGACTGCGGCAGTCGTCCCGGTGCTGTTGTCCAAGCTGGCAGCGGTGACTGCGGTGTTTCCGTTGGCCGCGAGGGTGCCTCCCACGTTTGTGGCCGCACCTGTGATCGTCGTGTTCAGGTCACCAACCGCCGTGACACTGCCAGCGTTGTTGTTGAAACTGCCTGCCGCGATGGTGGTGTTGCCACCGGCTCCGATGACGCCCTTGTTGCTGTTGTCGAGGAGGCCACCAACCGTCAAATCGAGACTGGAGGTTTCGGCTGCGCGGATGGTGCCACCCTGGCTCGTCAGGCTGCCGGCCGCTATGGTCGTGCTGCCGTTGCTGGCGATGGTGCCGGTGGTGTTGTCGACCGCGCCCACGACCGTGATGCGGGTGGCATTGGAACCGGTCTGAACAATCTGACCTCCACGATTGCTGAGCGAGCTGGCGTCGATGGTGATGTGCTTGGCGCTGGTCGCTGCCTTGCTTCCATCCTGATTGAAGGCGCCCGACATGGCGACCAACAGCGCATTGTTCGCCGTGATCTGACCGTCAGCACCGCTGAAGCTACCGCCCGCCAGTTTCAGCGTGCCGGTCCCGGCATGCTCGATCCTGCCGGAGGTGTTCGTGATGGATGCGCCCTGGAGCGTCAGATCCTGGCCGTTGCTGGCGATTCGGCCACCATCGTTGTTCAAAGTGCCGCTGGTGGCTATGGTGGTCGCACCCGTGCCGGTCTGCAGGATCTCGCTGCTGTTCGTATTGGCGAGATTCGAGACCTTGATCTGCAATTGGCCGGCATTGAGCTTACCGGCATCGTTGACGAGGGTTTGCGCGGCGTTGCTGCTGGCGGTCACAGTCAGCGTGCCGGGGGTGACCACCGTGGCCTTGCTGGTGGTGACGTTGCCCTGAGTGGCCGTAATCGCGATGTTGGCTGCGCTGGTCTGCTTGCCTGACAGATCAACGTTCTGACCTTGAAGCGTTGCGTTGCCGGCCGCGAGATTGGTGCCGCTGGCAATCAGCGCGCCCGAGGAGGTCACGCTCAGGTCGCCCGCGCTCCCGAGCTTGCCGTCGCTCTGGATGCCTGCGCCCAGCACCCCCGAACTACCGCTCTGCACACTGCCGGCCGAGATCGTGGTGTTGCGCGCCGCCGTGATGCTGCCGTCGTTGGTCAGCGCACCGCCGACTGCAACGGTGGCATCGTTGCCACCACGCAGACTGCCGCCATTGGCGAGCGAGCCGGCCTGGACGCCCAGATCGACGGCCGCGTTGATGTTGCCGCCGCTCCCATTAGTCAGCGCGTTGGTCACGCCCAGCTGCACACCGGCCTGTGCGGACTGGATGCCGCCTTGGGTGTTTTGCAGCGAGTCGGTCTTCAGTGTCAGTGCCTGGTTGGAAGCCAGGGTGCCGCTGTTGTTGATGGTGGCTCCAACCACGTTAGCGGTCAGCGCGCCCGCTGCCGATATCGATCCGCGTGTGTTCTCGACCTTGCCGCCGACCGTCAGGCTGGCATCGGTGGCGCTTGTCAGCATGCCATCCGTGTTGATCAGATCGCCGCTGGCGGCAATGTTCAACGAACCAGCGTTCAGCTTGCCACCAGTGTTGTCCAGTTGGCCCACATTGGCACTGAAGCTGTTGCTGACGTTGAGGGTTCCGCCTGCATTGCTGAAACTCGGGCCTGCAACGGCCATCGTCGCGACATTGAGCGAACCGCCTGCGTTGTTGATCTGCGGCGTGTTGAGCGTGATGGGACCACCCGCGTAGATCTTGCCGCCATCGTTGGAGATGGTCCCGCCAGCGGTGATGGCGCCCGGTGCGGGCGGGGTGTAGGTGGTTGGCGTGGATGTACCGCTCGACCCCGTGTCTCCGCCACCCGTGGTCGATGGCGTGGTCGTGCCGCCGCCACCGATCGGACTCGTGGTTCCGCCACCAGTCGAGCCACCGCTGCTTGTACCGCCGCTGCTTGCACTGGCGCTCACGGGCTCGGCACCGATCACGCCGCCATTCGAATTGCTCAAGACCTGCGAGGCAATCGTCAGGCCTGCCGAACTGGCCTGGCGGATCGTGCCCCCGCGATTGGAGATATCACCGGGCGTGGTCAGTTCGACGCGTTGGCCTTCCAGCGTGCCGATGTTCTCAAGACGGCCTGCCGCCGTAACGACAAGACCGCCAGCACCAGCGCCGATGCTGCCCGCGTTGCGCACGCCCAGGCCGGCTTCGCTTCCGATCAGGACGATCTTGTTCGCGTACATGCCGCCCAGTGCGGCCACGTCCAGAGCAAAGGTGGGTGTGGAGCCTGTGCCCGCCGTCGGAGTGATTTGCGTGTGATCGGCGCTGATCTGATTTGCACCAGTCACCACCTTGAGCTCGCTCGCCCAAATGCTCGCATTGGCCTGCACAGCACGCGCAAGAATGGCCGCGTAGTCGGTCTTGCTGGCATCGAGGCCCGCACCGTCGATGGTGATGGTTCCGCCACGAACCAGGAAACTGTCGAGGCCGCCGACGGCGTTGAACTGCGGCGTGCCGGTGGTAAGCGTGGCGCGGCTGGCGTTGATGAAGCCACCACCGTCGACGCTGATGCCCGCCGGGTTCGCGATGATCACTTCTGCGCGCTGGCCGCCCACTTCGATGTAGCCGCGAAGCTGGCTGGGCGTTCCGCCGTTGACCTCGTTGAGGATGATGCGCGCCGGGCCAGTGGCCAGATTGGGATTGCCTTGAACGAACCCACCCAGTTGGGTCTGCACGTTCACCCGGCTGTTGTTCAGGATGGCGCCGTTCGAACCGACGCTGAACTGGTTGTAGACGTTGCGCGAGACGCCCGCGGCGGAAGGCGTCTGGATGTTGACCAGCGGCACGCCATTGGGCGCTGTCAGCACGGTCGGTCGAAGATTGCCGGGGACGTTCGGGGCACCGACGATCTGGCCGTGTGCGGCCCCTGCGATCAGTGCACCCGCGAGGGCTGCAGCACCTGCGGCGGTCGTCGCCCTGCTGGCGCCCTTTCCAGTGCTAGTGGCCGTTTCCTGGACCACCATGCGCATCCCTCTGGCCGCGTTGAAGACCACGCGGTGCAAATGTCGATTCATTGTTCCGACGCTCCCTGATAGTTGTCACGCCGCATTCAAATCTGTGACGAAATGAAAGCTACAGGGGCGCGATTATGAAAGAGCGGCGCTTACGTTCAAGGAATTAATACATGCTTTTCAACGACTTAGGTGGACTTTACTAGAATGATTAATTCTTATGTATTAAATATTGTCGATATTTCACAACGTCAACAATTGTCAAAAATTGATGCGGAACGGGCAAAGCATCGCCTTTGCCAGAAGGGCGATGCTTCCTCATTTCGCTAGAAGATCAATGCGCCGGAACCAGAAAATCCTGGCTGATCCGCACTCCCAACTCATTCACCCGATCGAGGAATTGCGTGAGATACGCATGCAGCCCCGTCGCCAGAATTTCGTCGACGCGCGCATATTGCAGATCGGCCAGGAGCTTCCCGGCACGGCGCTGCGTTTCGGCGCTCTGCTCGTTCTGAACCTTCGCCAGATTGTTGACCACCTCGACCAGGCTCGCATGCAGCGAGCGCGGCATGTCGGCGCGAAGAATGAGCAGTTCCGCCACGCGCTCAGGCTTGATCACGTCGCGGTACACCTTGCGGTAGACCTCGAAGGCCGAGACGCTGCGCAGGATCGCGCTCCAGTGATAGAAGTCGTATTCCTGGTCTTCCTCGGTGGCAGCGCCGAAGAACTCGCTGTTGAGCGCGTGGAACTTCACGTCGACCAGGCGCGCGGTGTTGTCGGCGCGTTCCAGGAAGGTGCCCAGGCGCGAGAAGTAGAAGGCCTCGTCCTGCAGCATGGTGCCCA
>Ga0209130_1001572_pt1 | contig 14377 bp, 12 predicted proteins | sample AraplaMF_Cvi_mLB_FD_184264 | JGI IMG/M metagenome (GOLD analysis project Ga0209130, IMG submission 184264) | Arabidopsis root microbial communities from the University of North Carolina, USA - plate scrape MF_Cvi_mLB (SPAdes) (version 2) | ecosystem: Host-associated > Plants > Roots > Endosphere...
TCTTCCTCAATTAAAAATGATAAATATGTTTTTACATACATGACTGCCATAAGTGCAAGTGCTGCGTTTCCTACTTGATGACTGCCTTTCATTGAGATTCGCACATCTTCAAAAGAGGCGAAAGGACAAGTGAAATCGAACTGTTCTCCATCTTCCCTAGACTGTTTATGTAACACTGTAAAATGGTTACCCATCTCGTATAAGTTTGCATGATTTTCCTTTGCAACCTTTTGAATGACTTGCAACGCTTCCTCATCTCGTACACCAGTAATAACCGGAACACCAGACTTAATAATTCCCGCCTTTTCATATGCAATTTCTCCTAGTGTATTCCCTAAAATATGCATATGATCGTGGCCGATATTTGTAATAATCGTGAGAACAGGGTGAATCACATTCGTAGAATCAAAGCGCCCTCCAAGCCCTGTTTCAAATAAAACAACATCACAGAAATTAACCTTACCGAAATAACAAATTGCCATAACAGTAATAATTTCAAACTCAGTCGCTTCCCCTAAATCCGTCTCATCTAGTTTTTCAACAATTGGCTTTACCATCTTTACAAGTTCAGTAATCTCTTCATCTGCAATTGGTGTGCCGTTCACACTAATACGTTCGTTAAATGTTTCAATATAAGGAGAGGTAAATGTCCCTACCTTATACTTTGCGTCTTCTAACATGTAACGCATATATGTTAACGTTGAACCTTTTCCATTTGTACCAGCAAGATGAACACATTTTATGTGACGCTCTGGATTTCCTAGCTCTTCTAGCATCCATCTCATTCTTTCTAACCCTGGTTTAATACCAAACTTCAATCGGCTATGAACCCATCCTATTGCTTCTTCGTATGTATGTATCACGTATGCTTTCCCCTTTCAAAAGACAACCTTCATCATTCTATTATACGCAAAGAAAAGAGACTCACCAATATAGTGAGTCTCTAAAAAACATTTTTTATTTCTCAAGATCTGCTAGACGTTGGCGAACTGCTTCGCGTTTTTCTAGATAATCTTGCTCTTTCGCACGCTCTCCTTCAATAACTGCTGCAGGAGCTTTCGCTACGAAACCTTGGTTTGAAAGTTTCTTCTGTACACGTTCTACTTCTTTGTCGAACTTCTCAAGTTCTTTCTCAAGACGCGCTCTCTCTTCATCAAGATTGATAAGATCAGCTAACGGTAAGAATAACTCTGCACCTGTTACGATTGCAGTCATCGCTTTTTCTGGCGCTTGTAAATCCGTTTGAATTGTTAATTCGCTTGGGTTACAGAAACGCTCAATGTAAGAACTGTTTTTCGTAAGTTGAGCAAGTACAGCCTCGTCTTTTGCTTTAATTTGCATTTGAACTTTTTTGCTCATTGGCGTATTAACTTCTGCACGGATGTTACGAACAGAGCGAATGATATCAACTAGAAGGTGCATTTCTGCCGCTGCTTCTGTATCTTGTAAATCTTCGCGAACTGTTGGCCATGCTGCTACTGTAATAGACTCGCCTTCATGAGGTAAATGTTGCCAAATTTTCTCTGTTACGAATGGCATGAATGGGTGTAATAGACGCATTGTTTGGTCTAATACGTAAGCTAAAATAGAACGAGTTGTTTTCTTAGCTGCTTCATCTTCACCGTATAGTGGAAGTTTCGCCATTTCAATGTACCAGTCACAGAAATCGTCCCAAATGAAGTTGTATAATGAACGACCAGCTTCACCGAACTCATATTTATCCATGTTACGTGTTACGCTTTCGATTGTTTCATTTAAACGAGTTAAAATCCACTTATCTGCAACTGATTTTTCACCAGTTAAATCGATTTCTTCATACTTCATATCATCCATGTTCATTAATACGAAACGTGATGCATTCCAAATTTTATTAATGAAGTTCCAAGTCGATTCTACTTTTTCCATGCTGAAACGTAAGTCTTGACCTGGTGCACTTCCCGTTGATAAGAAGAAACGCATTGCATCTGCACCGTACTTCTCGATAACTTCCATTGGATCAATACCGTTACCAAGAGATTTACTCATTTTACGTCCTTGCTCATCACGAACTAAACCGTGAATTAATACATCTTTAAATGGACGCTCGCCTGTAAACTCTAAACCTTGGAAAATCATACGAGATACCCAGAAGAAGATGATGTCATAACCCGTTACTAGTGCATCAGTTGAATAGTAACGTTTGAAGTCTGCTGCATCTTCATTTGGCCAACCAAGTGTTGAGAATGGCCATAACGCTGAACTGAACCATGTATCAAGTACGTCGTTATCTTGATTCCAGTTTTCAATATCTGCTGGCGCTTCTGTACCTACGTATACTTCACCAGTTTCTTTATGATACCAAGCTGGAATGCGGTGTCCCCACCATAATTGACGAGAAATACACCAGTCGTGAATGTTTTCCATCCAACGTAAATATGTGTTTTCGAAACGCTCTGGTACGAACGTTACTTTCTCTTCTTCTTTTTGTTGAAGCGCTACTGCCTTCTCAGCAAGAGGAGCCATTTTTACGAACCATTGTGTTGATAAGTAAGGCTCAACAACTGCACCACTACGCTCACTATGACCTACTGAGTGCATATGAGGCTCGATTTCTACTAATACGCCCGCTTCTTGTAAATCTTTCACTAACGCTTTACGGCATTCGAAACGATCCATGCCGTTATACTTACCAGCTTTTTCGTTCATCGATCCATCTTCGTTCATTACTAAGATACGTGGTAAGTCATGACGGTTACCTACTTCAAAGTCATTCGGGTCATGAGCTGGTGTAATTTTTACAACGCCTGTTCCGAAATCTTTTTCTACATAGTCATCAGCAATAATCGGAATCTCACGGCCTACGATTGGAAGTGTAACTGTCTTTCCGATTAAATGCTTGTAACGATCGTCTTCTGGATGAACCGCTACTGCTGTATCACCAAGCATCGTTTCTGGACGAGTTGTTGCAAGACGAATATGACCAGAACCATCTGTTAATGGATAGTTCATATGGTAGAATGCACCTTGAACTTCTTTATGAATTACTTCAATATCAGAAAGGGCTGTGCGTGTTGCTGGGTCCCAGTTGATAATATATTCACCACGGTAAATTAAGCCTTTTTCGTATAATTGAACGAATACTTTATTAACCGCATCAGATAAACCTTCGTCTAATGTGAAACGTTCGCGAGAATAGTCTAGTCCTAAACCAACTTTCCCCCATTGTTGACGAATGTGAGAAGCGTATTCTTCTTTCCACTCCCAAGCTTTTTCAAGGAATTTCTCACGGCCAAGATCGTAACGTGAAATACCTTCTTCACGAAGTTTCCCTTCTACTTTCGCTTGTGTTGCGATACCTGCATGGTCCATTCCTGGAAGCCATAATACATCGTAACCTTGCATACGCTTCGTACGAGTTAAAATATCTTGAAGAGTTGTATCCCAAGCGTGACCTAAGTGTAACTTACCAGTTACGTTCGGAGGTGGAATTACAATTGTATAAGGTTGTTTCTTCTCGTCTCCTGTTGCTTCAAAATATTTGCCTTCTAGCCACCACTGATAAAGGCCTTCTTCAACGGACATATGATCATATTTAGTTGGTAAATTCTTTTCCGTGTTTGACATTATTTTCCCTCCTTAAAATAAAAAATGCCCCTCATCCAAAAAGGACGAGGGACATCGCGGTACCACCTTTATTTACAAACAAATTCAGAATTTGCTTATACTCTTAATTTGATAACGGACAAATCCGTCTTTTCCTAATGAGAACTATTCCGTTCAGAAAAGATGCTCCAGGGCTACCTTCTAACATAACTATCTAGAGAATCTCCCAGCTAATGATTCTCCTCTCTGAAGACGTTTCATGTTATACTCTTCCCCTTCAATGCATTTATATGATTGTTAATTATTATATACAATAGTGTAAAAAACGAAACCTTATTCGTCAAGATAAATTTGAAACTACGGCTTTTATCTCTTTATGGAACTAATAAAAAAAGATAAGCAGGGTTCTCCCTACTTATCTTCTTCATCCGTTCCCTTGCTGGGCAGCTTGTAATTGCGAAAGGAAATATTCTGTATTGCTAACGAGCCAATGCGATTGCTGCAGACTTTTCACCCCGCGGAGCTCATTTTCTTCATTACGACTCTTTCTTCTTTTCGTATACGACTGAATTTGCCGAATAAAATGCGACGGATACGTCATATATGCAAACATAAGAAGCTGCTCCTCTTTCGAAAACGGGAAATTTTTTTGATACATTTGATACCATTCAAAGCGGTCACTCCGTGCAATTGGATATGTGTTTAAAGACCGCGAATAAAAACCTACTATATCTTGCACAGGCGTTGCAAACTGCGATTTTTCTAAACTAATAAAATAGCCGTTTCGCTCATAATCAAATAAAAAATGATTAAGCGAGACATTCCCATGAACGAAAGTAGTACGTGTTGTTTCCTTTTCTTTCATCGCATCATGCCATTCATTTAATTGCTTTGTTGCGAACTCGCGAGCTCTCATAACATGGTGATAATACGTACAATATTGTAATTCAAACGGAGACATATACCACTTCGCTTCAGATTCTACAAGAAACTCTTCTAACATCTCACCATCATTTTCCCAACGGTCGGATATATTTGTATAATGTTTTTCTAACTCTTCTTCTGTATACGTCTCCTCTTTCACCGTTTTTTGATGCAACGTTCCGAGCGTCTGAAACATTTTGTGATATTGATCGTTATCCTCACCGTTTCCTTCCGCACGCTCTAACCAAGGCATTAAATAATAACTATATGTCCCATCACTTAAGACATAATTTCCGTCCGTCGCATGATAAATAGGTACATAATTCGAAAAACCTTTCTCTTTCAAATATTGAATGTGATGCAAAAAATTATTCCGCTCTAATTTTCTATCTTGTATTTTCTTTAACGCATACGGACCTTGATTCGTATAAATTTTCATTACACTTCCGTGCTCTTCCATATGCTGCGTATCCAATCTATATTGCCTGACAATGGGTTCATAGCGATTTCGTAATTCAATATCCATACGAATGACCCTTTCTTGTTCAAAACATAACTTCTAGGAAAAGAAAAGAGGTGAGTGAAAAAACTCACTCACTTATTTCACTTTTGCTTTTGAAACGGGAATATATATAATTTGCCCTGTAGTCAAATATATATCTTCCGATTGATTTACACGGTATAAGTTTTGTACAGACGTTTCATAACGATCTGCAACAGATTCGATCGTATCCCCTTCTTGCACGAAATACATTCTTAACTTTGTAAATTCTTCTTCCGGTTCTTTCGTAAATAATTTCGTTAAATAAAGCGCATTTTCATCTCGCTGTGAGTACGCTTCTTCTTCTTGCTCTTCTTGCTTTTTCGCTTTCTCTTTCTTGAAATCTTTTCGGCCGAACAATTCAAATTGTGGCGTTGTTTCTTTCTCCTCTACACGCTCCACAAATTCATGTTCTTCTATTTCCTCTTCCTCTACTTCCTGCTCTTTTCTTTCCTCTAGTTGAAACGGTTCAAATGCGTAATCTTCCCACTCATCTGATTCCTTATAAGATGGTTCTTCTACATATGGTACGGGTCTATTTTCATCCTCTTGTTCTGAATCATCTTCTAACTCAGCATATGTCGTGTCGTCCTCTTCTTCCTCTTCCTCAATTCTTTCCTCGTCACATAAACCTGTAATAGATATATCCGCTAACAATTGTAAGCAACCATTTTCCTTTAATTCATAATCAAATTCCTCAATTGATACATATAGTTCTTCAATTACTTTCACTCGATTTCTTGGAATTGATATTTCAAGCGGAAAGGAATGGACAAGCTCATTAACCCCGTCTTCCCTTGTTTCTACATAATCAATTGCCTTTGCTGGTGATAGCTCTCTTAATGAATAAGCTGAATCATCTTGCCTTGCAACATACTCTCCCGTTAAATCTAACTGCCCTCTCACGATAACTTCATGATCAAGCTCTTCTATCTCAACGTCTGGATCTAACGAAATTGACAAAAGTTCTTCGACTTCCTGTCCTTTTTGGAACCAAACAGATTCTTTTAATGAAAATCGTAATGAATGATCTAGTGCCACTTCTTTTCCCCCTCCCAAACTATATGTCATTACAGATTTATGTTCCCTAAGGCTACTTTATGAATAAAAAAAATCGCTCCCCTTATGGAGAGCGATTTTCTCTAAGAAATTATGCTTTTAATTTTGACATTGCAATTTCGGCCGCCGCAATTGTCGCCTCAATATCTGCATCACTATGTGCTGTTGATAAGAATAAACCTTCAAATTGAGAAGGTGGTAAAAATACACCTTGTTCTACCATTTCACGATAGTAAGCCGCAAAGAATTGTAAGTTTGAAGATTTTGCTGCATCGTAATTAATAACCTGCTCATCTGTGAAGAAAATACCAATCATAGAACCAGCACGGTTAATACAATGCGGAATGCCATGTTTTTCAGCCGCTTTACGTAAACCAGCTTCTAACATTTCAGCTTTACGCTCAAATTCTACATATGATTCTGGCGTTAATTGTACTAACGTTTCATAACCTGCTGCCATCGCAAGCGGGTTACCTGATAAAGTACCAGCTTGGTAAATCGGCCCGCTTGGTGCAACTTGACGCATAATCTCTGCCTTACCACCGTATGCTCCTACCGGTAAGCCACCACCGATTACTTTACCTAAACAAGTTAAATCAGGTGTTACACCGTAGTAACCTTGTCCACAATTATAAGCAACACGGAATCCTGTCATTACTTCATCAAAAATAAGTAGTGCACCGTTTTGCTCTGTTACTTCACGAAGTCCTTCTAAAAATCCTGGTTGCGGAGGAACAACACCCATATTCCCTGCCACTGGTTCTACAATTATACAAGCGATGTCATCACCGAATTGTTCGAAAGCATATTTTACACTTTCTAAATCGTTGTACGCTACTGTAATCGTATTTTTCGCTACACCTTCTGGTACACCAGGGCTATCTGGTAAACCTAGCGTCGCCACACCAGAGCCTGCTTTAATTAATAACGAATCGCCATGACCATGGTAACAACCAATGAATTTCAAAATTTTGTTACGGCCTGTATAACCACGAGCTAAACGTAGTGCACTCATTGTCGCTTCTGTTCCAGAGTTAACCATACGTACAATCTCAATTGATGGTACGCGCTCAATAACAAGCTTTGCTAATTTATTTTCAATTTCTGTTGGTGCACCGAAGCTTGTACCTCTTTCAGCGACAGCTTTTAAGGCTTCCACAACACGATCGTTTGCATGACCATGAATTAAAGGACCCCACGATAATACGTAATCGATGTATTCATTTCCATCGATATCATATACTTTAGAACCTTTTCCACGCTCCATAAACAACGGATTCATACCGACAGATTTAAAGGCACGAACAGGGCTATTTACGCCACCAGGCATTAAGTCTTGTGCCTCTTCAAACGCCGCAATCGACTTATCAAACTTTTTCATTATTTAGCACCTCCTTCTTGTAACCATCTTGCTGCATCTTTTGCATGATACGTAATAATTAAATCTGCTCCTGCACGTTTCATGCTAATTAATTTTTCAAGTACAACTTCTTTTTCATTAATCCAACCATTTTGCGCCGCCGCTTTAATCATTGAATATTCACCGCTTACGTTATAAGCAACGACTGGTAAATTAAAGTTATTTTTCACATCACGAACGATATCTAAGTAAGAAAGAGCTGGCTTTACAATTAAGAAATCTGCCCCTTCCATTACATCTGATTCTGCTTCACGGAACGCTTCCATACGGTTCGCTGGGTCCATCTGATATGTTTTACGATCACCAAATTGTGGTGCACCGTGCGCCGCATCACGGAATGGTCCGTAAAATGCTGATGAATATTTCACAGCGTACGACATAACTGGCACATGACCAAAACCATTTTCATCTAATGCATGGCGAATTGCTGTTACGAACCCGTCCATCATGTTTGACGGCGCAATAATGTCCGCTCCCGCTTTCGCTTGGCTTACAGCTGTTTTCGCAAGAACTGCAAGAGACTCGTCATTTAAAATAATACCATCTTCAATCACACCGCAATGACCATGGCTTGTGAATTGACATAAACATGTATCTGCAACTACTACTAGCTCAGGAAAATCACCTTTAATTTGCTTAATTGCACGTTGCACAATTCCATGATCACAATATGCTGATGACCCAACTTCATCCTTTTCAGCAGGTAAACCAAATACAATAACAGAACGAATACCTAAGTCAACAACCTCTTGCATTTCAGCTTGCAATAAATCTAAAGACATTTGATATACGCCTGGCATAGAAGGAACTTCATTACGAACATTTTCACCTTCTAATACAAAAATAGGGTAAATAAAATCTTCCGTATGTAAAAACGTTTCACGCACAAGCGCACGCATGTTACCGCTTTGTCTTAAGCGACGATGACGATTAAATTGTAAAGAGTTCATAGATTTCTATCCCCATTCTTTTATTTTATAGATTCACAAATGCATTGTAGTAATGCTTCTACAGTGTACTCTTTTGGCACAATAACATGCGAAAAATAAAGGCTCGCCTCTTTTTCCGTAATAGGCCCTATACAAGCAATTGTACATTTTTTTGTCCATTCTCTCCAGTTTGTACCCTCAAGTAAACGAACAAAACTAGTGACAGTTGAAGGGCTCGTAAATGTAATAATGTCTACTTTCCCTTCTTCTAATGCTACTATAAGCTCTTGCTTTTTCATTACATTTTCTTTCGTACCGTATACGATTAGCTCCTCTAGAGAAACACCCATTTCCCGGAGTTTAACTGGGATAACATCTCTTGCTAAATTCCCTTTCGGAAATAAAATACATTCGTTTCCACTTAGTTTTTTTACAAACTCTTCTGCAAATACTTCTGCAACAAATGCTGTGGGAACAAAATCTACTTGATAGCCTCGCTTTTCTAACTCTAACTTTGTTTTCACGCCTACTGCAGCAATTTTAATCGGTCCGGGGAGCTTCTTTCTCAAACTATCTAGAAAAAAAGCTACACCATTTTTACTCGTAAAAATAACCCAGTCATACGAATGTAGCTGTCCTGCTATATGTTGAATTTCCCTATGAGACATACCTTCCATACGCAAAAGCGGAATTTCCAATGGAATTCCGCTCCTTTCTTTCACTGCTACACTCATTTGTTTCACTTGGTGCTGGGCACGTGTAATCAATACTGTTTTGCCAGCGAGAGCGTTCATATTTATTGTTGCTCCTTATTTGCAGCAAGAATGAGCTCTTTTGCTCCTTGTTTAATTAAACGGTCTGCAGCCTCTAATCCAACTTGCTTCGGATCAGTGCCTACTACTGTCTCTTTCAACAAAACAGAACCGTCCATAGAACCGACAAGCGCTGTTAATTCGATTGCATCATCTTCTTTAAGAGTTGCATATCCAGCGATTGGAACTTGGCATCCACCTTCAAGTTTATGAAGAAATACTCGTTCAGCAGCCACTGTTCTTTCTGTTACTGCATCATTAATATGTGCTAACAACTGAAGTAAATCCTTATCGTCCTCACGACATTCAATCGCTAATGCACCTTGTCCTACAGCTGGTACACATAACGTTTCATCTAAATGTTCTGTAATAACTTCATCGTCCCAGCCCATTCTTTGTAATCCAGCTGTCGCTAAAATAATCGCATCGTAATCTTCTTCTTTTAATTTACGTAAACGTGTATCGATATTTCCGCGAATCCACTTCACTTGTAAATCTGGTCTCGCAGCTAGTAGTTGTGCACTACGTCTCAAACTACTCGTCCCTAAGATTGCACCTTCTGCTAAATCTTTAAACGATTCTCCGCTTTTAGAAATAAAAGCATCACGAGGGTCAACACGCTTTGGTGTACAACCAATCATTAATCCTTCTGGAAGTACGGCCGGCATATCTTTCATACTATGTACAGCCATATCGATTTCTTTCGTAAGTAACGCATGTTCAATTTCTTTAACGAACAAACCTTTTCCGCCTACTTTTGAAAGAGTAACATCTAAAATCACATCACCTTTAGTGACAATTTCTTTCACTTCAAATTCATATGGTAAACCAAGTGCTTTTAACTGATCAATAAACCAGTTTGTTTGTGTTAATGCTAGTTTACTCTTTCGTGAACCTACAATAATTTTGCGCATAATTCTCTCTCCTCATTATAAATACCAAAAGTGGAAATTAGATAAACTACTTAATAGAAAAATGTTAACTAGCATTACGAGAAATGCCCCTACATTCCACAGTACAATTTTCTTACCTTGCAACACATCTGCCGCTCGTAAATACAAGCCCGCACAATATACAAATAGAACAACAAACGAACCGATTACTTTCGTATCATACCAATGGAAATTGTCCAATTTTGTATATCCCCATATGCATCCTAATAAAATTGCTAGTAAGAAGAATGGCACAGAAAATAAATTTAATCCGTAAGACGTAGATTCAAGCTTCGGCAAGTTCCCTAACCTTCTTAATCTCGCATTCCACTTTTTCTTTTTTAATAGGCGATATTGCAGTAAATACATAATAGAAAAAATAAACGATACAGTAAACGTTGCATAAGAAATAATCGCCATTCCGACATGCACGTATACAAGTTCTGAAACCAATTGCTCTGCAAGTACTGGCGACATCTTTCCGAGCGGTGTAAAAATCGAAAAAGCGCTTACGCCAAATGCAACAACATTTGTAAAAAAGACTAGAAAGTCAACGCGCATAAATCGATTGATGACTAACGACATCGTAATCAATAACCAAACATAAAAATAAATCCCTGATAATAAAGTCAAAATGGGATTCGTTTCTGAATCTGTCGCCCTAAGCAACATAAAAATAGACTGCAATACCCATACAATCGAAAGTAACCAAAAAGCAAATCGGTTCGCCTTTCGGTTACTTTGGAAATAATCTATAAAATATAAACTAATGCTACAAGCATATAAAATAATTGCAATATGATAAATAATACTGTTATTTAAAAAACTCATCCGATCATCCTTCCAAATTATAAAGATGGAACGGATGGTGTCCACGCTCTTTTATGTTCTACTTCTTCCGTATTTCCCGCTTCTTCTACTTCTAAATCAAAAATCTTCGCAAATAAAGCTAATTTTTCGTCGGCTCCCTCTTCAACAGCTAGTTCTTTAGCTACTAAAATTGGGTCTTTTAACAATTGATTAATAATACTTTTCGTATGTTTACTAATTACTTTTTTCTCACGATCACTTAGGTTTGGTATTTTCCGCTCAAGACTTTCCATCGTATCACTTTGAATTGCTAGCGCTTTATCACGAAGAGCCGATATTAACGGCACAACACCAAGCGTACTTAACCACGTTTTAAATAAAACCATTTCCTCTTCAATCATAAATTGAATCTTCTCTGCTTCTTTTAAACGTTCAGCACGGTTTGCTTCAACTACACCTTGCAGATCGTCGATATCATATAAGAAAGAGCCTTCTAATTCGTCAATCGCAGGATCAATATCACGTGGCACTGCAATATCAACCATAAATAACGGACGACCAGAGCGCATTCTCTCTACTTTCGTCATCATTTCTTTCGTAATAACATATTCTGATGCACCCGTTGAACTAATTAAAATATCCGCTTCTAATAATGCACATTGCAATTCACTTAAAGGCTTTGCATGTCCCATATATTTCTCAGCCATCACTTCCGCTTTCGTAAGCGTCCTATTCATAACTGTTACTTTACGAGCACCGCTTCCGTATAAGTTCTGCAGTGCAAGTTCACCCATCTTACCCGCACCAAGAATAAGTATATGACAATCTGTTAAATCGCCAAATATTTTCTTTCCGAGCTCAACAGCAGCATAACTAACAGACATCGCACTTCCACCAATTGTTGTTTCTGAGTGCGCACGTTTTGCTAACGTAACCACTTGCTTAAACAATTCATTAAAAATTGTGCCTGTCGCTTTTACTTGTTGCGCTTCTAAAAAGCTATCTTTTATTTGACCTAAAATCTGCGTCTCTCCAACTACCATAGAATCTAAACCGCACGTTACGCGGAATAAATGATCTATTGCACCATCTTGTTCAAAAATAGTTAAATATGGTGCGACCTCTTCTATTTCAAGCTGAAACCAATCAGCTAAAAACTTCTTAATGTAATACCGTCCCGTGTGTAATTGATCGACAACAGCGTAAATCTCAGTGCGATTACAAGTTGATACAATGACGTTTTCTAGCACGCTCTTTTGATTTTGTAATGTAGTCATTGCTTGCTCTAGCTCTGCTGCCTGAAATGTGAGTTTCTCACGAAATTCTACAGGGGCTGTTCGATAATTTACACTAACAACAAGAATATGCACGCAGCATGTCCCCCTTCACCCGTTTTATCACTTTATCTACTATCATAATACAACTTTCCTCTTATGAATCTGACAATCGTGTGAACAACTGATTATTTTTTATTTATTCTCCATATGTAATAAAGGAGCTTCAGTAAAATTAACAAAGAACTCTCTACTTTATAATGATTATAAAATAACAACTCTATTTGTACGTTACCAAAAAAAGTCCTCATAATCAAGTGTTGGAAACTATTCCATATTAATTATAACATCATCTTTTCTATCTTCTTTCATCATGAAGGAAAATATGTATGATTGTTCCAAAATATAGTACTCACTTTCTCAATGCAATGCATTTGACATTGTATTTATTTTTCGTTATATTGATTTCACAAAATTAAATTGTGCACAATTTAAAAATATAAGGAGTTGCTTATGAAAGAAAATCCTTTACATCTAGATAACCAACTTTGTTTTTCTATTTACGCTTGTTCTAAAGAGGTTACCCGTTTTTATCGGCCCTATTTAGAAGAAATGGGCATTACGTATCCCCAGTACATTACGTTACTCGTACTATGGGAGCAAGATGGACTAACAGTGAAAGAAATTGGCGAACGCCTATTTTTAGATTCTGGTACGTTAACACCTATGTTAAAACGAATGGAATCATTAAAACTTGTAAAACGTGTTCGCTCAAAAGAAGACGAGCGAAAAGTTTGTATTGAATTAACAGAACAAGGTAAAGATTTAAAAGAAAAGGCTTGCTCATTACCGACAACGATGGCTACAAATTTAGGAATTACAGAGCGAGAATATCGTTCTTTATTAATTCAATTAAATACACTAATTGAAACAATGAAAACCATTAATGATAGAAAAGGGGAATAAACATGGATAAATTATATACTGCTTCAGTAACAGCAACAGGTGGAAGAAACGGGAAAGTAGTTTCAGATGATGGCATATTAAACCTTGATGTAAAAATGCCGAAAGCACTAGGTGGTGCAGGCGGAGAGGCAACAAATCCAGAACAACTATTTGCTGCTGGTTATGCCGCTTGCTTTGATAGTGCATTACAACTTGTCATTCGTACAAAACGTGTGAAAGTGGAAAGTACAGAAGTAACTGCTCACGTTTCTATCGGAAAAGATACAGATGGTGGTTTCGGTCTATCTGCTGTACTTGATGTACATGTCGCCGGCGTTTCACATAGCGAAGCACAAGAACTTGTAGAAGCTGCTCACGGGGTGTGTCCGTACTCTAAAGCAACACGAGGGAATATTGAAGTAACATTAAACGTACGCTAAAAGTGTATAAAGAAAAAAACGCGCGACATTCGTCACGCGTTTTTTGTTTTTGTCATTTTATGAATTGCTTTCCATGCCTCTTCTTTTCCAAGTCCTGTTTCAGAAGAGAATAGAACGATTTCATCGCCAATTTCAACAGCAAGCGTTTCTTTTACAACTTTTAAATGCTTTTGCCATTTCCCTTTCGGAATTTTATCGGCTTTCGTTGCAATAATAATTGTTGGGATTTCATAATGCTTTAAGAAATCATACATCATCACGTCATCTTTTGTTGGTTGGTGACGTAAATCAACTACTAATACAGCTGCGTCTAATTGCTCACGTGTTGTAAAGTAAGTTTCAATCATCTTGCCCCATGCCGCGCGCTCCGTTTTAGATACTTTCGCATATCCATAACCTGGAACGTCAACAAAATGCATCATCTCATTGATTAAGAAAAAGTTCAGTGTTTGCGTTTTTCCTGGTTTAGAAGAAATACGTACTAACTTTTTACGATTTAAAATTTTATTAATGAAGGAAGATTTCCCGACATTTGAACGACCTGCTAATGCAATTTCTGGTAAATCACTGTCTGGATATTGTTCTGGTTTAACAGCACTAATTACAATATCTGCTTTTGTTACTTTCATTGTTTCACTCCTACTAATGCGTGCTCCAATACTTCATCTAAATGAGATGCAAGCACAAACGTAAGGTTTTCTTTTACGCT
>Ga0209130_1001583_pt1 | contig 14298 bp, 10 predicted proteins | sample AraplaMF_Cvi_mLB_FD_184264 | JGI IMG/M metagenome (GOLD analysis project Ga0209130, IMG submission 184264) | Arabidopsis root microbial communities from the University of North Carolina, USA - plate scrape MF_Cvi_mLB (SPAdes) (version 2) | ecosystem: Host-associated > Plants > Roots > Endosphere...
CAGGCCGCTACCTCGGACAGAGCATGCGGCTGATGTGCGGCCTGCCGGAATACGACACCTACGTCGCCCATCGCGAGACCACCCACCCGGGTGAGCCCGTGATGAGCTACGAGGAATTCTTCCGCGAACGGCAGGAAGCCCGTTACGGCGGCGCCGGCAAGCGCGGCGGCTGCTGCTGAAAATGTCCACCTCGGGGTCAGGAACAAAAGTGGACATTTTCTACGGAAATGTCCACTTTTGTTCCTGACCCCAGGGTGGACATTTATTGCTAGTAACTGAATCTTAGAGCCAGATCAAAGTGTCGAAATTCTTAGCATTTATTCTTTGCCCGATGGAATCGTCCTTCGGCGGCGAAAATGCTCAACTTCGAACGGTCCGGCTTAAGCCAGAAACTGACCATCATCTCGGTGCTCACCACCGGCAGCGCCCTGCTGCTGGTGTTCGTGGCATTCGCCGTCGCGTCCATCCTTTCCCATGCCAGCGAGGAGCGCAAGCAGCTAACCTCGCTGGCTGACGTCATCGGCGCCAACAGCGTCGCTTCCCTGCTCTACACCGACCGGCCGACCGCGGAACAGGCGCTGGCCGCGCTGGCGGTCAAAAGCGATATCACGCGCGCCGCCCTGTTTGACCGGGATGGCAAGCTGTTCGCCTCCTACCCTGCCCAGCGCGAACTGGCGCCCGATGCGCTGGATGCGCCGCGCCTCAGGCACCTGGCATCCGGCGAACTGGCCGAGCGTGACGGGCCGCCGTGGGCGCCGTCGCTGCGGCTATACCGGCCGGTGCGGGTGCGCCAGCATGTCATCGGGGCGGTAATGATCGAGGCCGGGCAAGCCTCGCTGTGGCTCGGCATCCTGCGTGATCTTGCCATTACGGCGGCGGCCACCGCGTCTTCGTTCGGACTGGCGCTGGTGCTGTCGGCGCGCTTCCGCGAAGGCATTGCGGCGCCGATCGCGCAGTTGATCGCGGCGGCGGACAAGGTAAGCAGCAGCCAGACCTACGCCCAGGTGCAGCACCAGCGCAGCGATGAACTGGGGACCCTGATCGACAGCTTCAACGGCATGCTGGCGCAAATCGAGAGCCGCGACACCAAGCTGGCACAGTACCGCGGCGAGCTGGAGCGGCAGGTCAGCATCCGCACCGCGCAACTGGAAAAGGCCAAGGACGCGGCGGAAGCGGCCAGCCAGGCCAAAAGCGCTTTCCTGGCCAATATGTCACACGAAATCCGCACGCCAATGAACGGGGTGCTGGGCATGGCGGAACTGCTGGCCGCCACCGAGCTGACCGAAACCCAGCGACACTACACCAGCATGGTGCGCCGCTCGGGCGAGCACCTGCTGGTCATCATCAACGACATCCTCGATTTTTCCAAGGTTGAAGCGGGCAAGCTGACCGTTGAATACATCAACTTCAACCTGCGCGAACTGCTGGACGATATCGAGAACGTCTTTGCGCCGCAAGCCCAGGCCAAGGGCATCGAGATGGAATTTGCGGTGGCGAACAATATCCCGCTGGCGATCTGCGGCGATCCGAACCGGCTGCGGCAGGTGATCGTCAACCTGCTGGGAAATGCGGTCAAGTTCACCGAACAGGGGCGCATCAAGGTGGCGGTTCGCGTGGCCGAGGAAGATGCGCAGTCGGCGCGCTTGCGGGTGGAGGTGCACGATACCGGCATTGGCGTGTCGCGCGAGGCGCGCACCCACATCTTCGACTCCTTCTCGCAAGGCGATGGCTCGACCACCCGCAAGCATGGCGGCACCGGCCTGGGGTTGGCGATTTCCAAGCAGCTGGTGGAGCTGATGGGCGGATCGATCGGCGTCGACAACGCACTGGGGCGGGGCTCGGTGTTCTGGTTCACCGTGCAGTTCGACAAGCGGCGGGTGGATGCGGACGATGCTGGCTTCCAGCAGAAGCCGACCAAGGGTTTGCGCGCACTGGTGGTCGACCGCCAGGCCGAGAGCGCACTGGCGCTGCAACGGCTGCTGGCACGCTGGCACTTGCAGGGCAGTTGCGCGCCCAGTGCTGCGGATGCCTTGCGTGAACTGCATGCGGCCGCGGCGCGCGGCACCCCCTACGACGTGGCGCTGCTCGATATGGGGCTGGACGATATCGGCGGGCTGGCGCTGGCGGCCGAAATCAAATCCGATGCCGATATTTCGCCGGTGCGACTGATCCTGCTGGCCTCCGAGCGCAACGCGGCGGACCAGGTGCAGCGCCGCGCTGCAGGCGTCGCCTTCCAGCTGATCAAGCCGGTACGCGAGCCTGACTTGTACGACTGCATCGTGACGCCGGTGCGAGCAACCGAGGGCGTAGCGGCTGCGGCACTGGCCGGCGCTGCGCCCGCCCAGGCGTCGACGCGCCCTCGCCCGGGGCAGCGGCCGCGCGCCTTGCTGGCAGAGGACAATCCCGTCAATGTGGAGGTAGCGTCGGCGATGCTGCGCGGCTTGGGCATGGAGGTGGCCTGCGCCTCCAACGGCGAAGAGGCGCTGGCCGCCGTGCGCGCCGGCGACTATGACCTGGTGCTGATGGATTGCATGATGCCGGTCATGGACGGCATGGCCGCCACCGCCGAAATCCGCCGCCTTGAACAGCAGCGCGGACGCGTGCGGGCTACGCCGATCGTCGCCATTACCGCCAACGCGCTGCAGGGCGACCGCGAACGCTGCCTGGCGGCGGGCATGGACGACTACATCAGCAAGCCCTTCTCGCAGCAGGCGCTGGCCGATACCCTTGGCCGCTGGATCGCCCTGCCCCGCCCAGCGCCGGCCTCGCCGACTGCCATCCCGTGCGCCGCCACCTCACCGCCCAATGCTCCCGCCACCACACTGGCCGTGCTGAAACGCGCCAGGCCTGCCACATCTTCAACAGGCCCCATCACTCCTGCCAGCGCGATCTCCGCCGCGCTCGGGGTGCGGGCCGCGTCAGGCCGCGCGCCGCCTCCAGCCGCAAGCGAAACGCCGGCGGCTCCGCCAATCGCACCGGCAGCCATCAACCCGCTCGCGCTTGAAGCCATCCGCGCTCTCAGCACGGAGCAAGGCGAAGTATTGCTCCAGCGCGTGCTGGCCACCTTCCTGCAAGACACCCCCAGGCAGCTCGCAGCACTTCACGAAGCGGTCACTGAAAGCGACCCAACCACCATCCGCAAAACCGCCCACAGCCTGAAATCCAGCAGCGCCAACGTCGGTGCCGACTCGCTGGCCAGGCTGTTCAAGGACCTGGAACAAATCGCCCGCGCCGGCCAGACCGAGGGTGCGGCGGACCTGATAGCGCAACTGGAGCGCGAATTCCAGTCAGTCCGGCATTCGCTCAGCCTCATCCTGCCGAAGGGAGTATGAAATCATGGCAGCGCTCTATTCACCCAAACGCGGCACCGTGCTGGTGGCGGATGACGACCCCGTCATGCGCCTGTTGATGCTGGAAATGCTGGCCCAGGTCGGGCTCGACGCCGTGGAAGCAAGCGACGGCCGTGCCGCCGTGGCCAGCTTCCGCGACAACGCGCCAGACCTGGTACTGCTCGACGTCGACATGCCGCTGCTCGATGGTTTCTCCGTCTGCCGCGCCATTCGCAAGCTGGAAGGCTCGTCCCATGTGCCGGTCATCATGGTCACCGGCGGCGACGACCTGGGAGCCGTCACGCAAGCCTATGAAGCAGGCGCCACGGATTTTGTCTCGAAGCCAATCAACTGGCCCATCCTCGGCCACCGCGTGCTGTATGTACTGCGTGCCAGCGACGCCATTGCCCGGCTGCGCATTGCCGACGCCCATAATCGCGCCGTGCTGGCCGCCATTCCCGACACCTTTTTCCGCCTCAGCGCCGACGGCTACTATCTCGATTACGAAGAAGGCCACGAACCTGGCGCCGATTTCGCCAGCCGCGAATGCGTGGGCCGCCACATCCGCGACGTGCTGCCGGCGCCGATCGCAAGCCGCATGCTGGACCAATTGTCGGCCGTGCTGCATTCCGCCTCCGTGCATTCGGTCGACTACGAGTTGACGCGCGACGGCATCAGCCACCACTTCGAGGCGCGGCTGGTCGGCACAGCATCAGGCGAAGTCCTCGGCCTGGTGCGCGACATCAGCGAACGCAAACGCACCGAAGAACAGATCCGCAAACTCGCGTATTGCGACAGCCTGACCGGCATCCCCAACCGCCAGGCCTTCCTGGAAACGCTGGAGCGCGAGCTGGAACGCTCGCAGCGCGAGCAGCGCAAGTTCGCCATCCTGTTCATGGACCTGGATTCCTTCAAGCGCATCAACGATACGCTGGGCCACAACGTCGGCGACCTGCTGCTGCAGATCGTCACGGAACGCCTGCGCGAAACCATCCGTCCCAGCGACCACCTGTGCAGCCTGGCGCGCCTGGGCGGCGATGAATTCACGATCCTGTTGCCGGACATCGAGCGGGTGGACGACGCTCTGGCAGTGGCGCACCGCGTCAAGGACGCCATGCGCCGCCCCTTCAACCTGGATGGCCATGAAATCTTCGTCACCGCCAGCATCGGCATCTCGCTCTATCCCGAAGATGGCGAAGACTGCACCTCGCTGCTGAAGTTTGCCGACACGGCCATGTACCACGCCAAGAACTGCGGCAAGAACAACGCCAAGCTTTACAGCTCGTCTCTGACGATGCAGATCATGAGCCACGTCAAGCTGGAAGTGGGCCTGCGCAAGGCGTTGCAGAATAACGAGCTATACCTGCTGTACCAGCCGCAGGTCGACGTGCCGACCACCCGCGTCGTCGGCGTGGAAGCGCTGATACGCTGGCGTCATCCTGAGCACGGCATTATTCCGCCCACGGAATTCATCCCGCTGGCGGAAGAAACGGGGCTGATCGTACCGATCGGCGAATGGGTGCTGCGCACTGCCTGCCACCAGGCGCGCGCCTGGCAGCGCGAATGCGAACGGCCGATCCGCATGGCGGTCAACCTCTCCGCGCGCCAGTTCAAGGATGAAAACCTGGCGCAGATCGTGCTCGCCGTCCTGCAGGACAGCGGTCTCGATCCCAGCCTGCTCGAGTTGGAGCTGACCGAGGGCACCTTGATGGACAACGCGCTCGCCACCCTGGCCACGCTGGAACAATTGCGCGGCATCGGCGTGTTCCTTTCGATCGACGATTTCGGCACCGGCTATTCGTCCATGAGCTACCTGAAACGCTTCGACGTGCGCGCGCTCAAGATCGACAAAAGCTTCATCAGCGGCCTGCCGCAAGACAGTGAGAACGCCGCCATCACGCGCGCCATCATCGCCATGGCGCATGGCTTGAAAATGATTGTGGTGGCGGAAGGCGTTGAAACGCGCGAACAGCTCGACCTGCTGAAACATTACGGCTGCGACATGGCCCAAGGCTACCTGCTCGGCCGGCCTACCCCGCACGACGCCATCAGCCAGATGCTGGTGTGCGCAGGATCAGGTGCTGCGGCGGTCTAGCATGGCGCGGGCGATGGTGCCGGCGTCGACGTATTCGAGTTCGCCGCCAACCGGTACACCGCGCGCCAGGCGGGTGACGGCAAGGCCGCGGGCTTTCAGCATTTCGCTGATGTAGTGGGCGGTGGCTTCGCCTTCGTTGGTGAAGTTCGTCGCCAGCACCACTTCTTCCACCAAGCCGTCGGCGGCGCGCGCCAGCAGCTTTTCGAGGTGGATGTCTTTCGGACCGATGCCGTCCAGCGGCGACAAACGGCCCATCAGCACGAAATACAGGCCCTTGTAAGTCAGCGTCGATTCGATCATCGCCTGGTCGGCCGGCGTTTCGACTACGCAAAGCTGGCGCTTGTCGCGCGACTCGTCGGCGCAGGTGTCGCAGATCTCGGATTCTGTGAAGGTGTTGCACAGGGTGCAGTGATGCACCTGTTCCACCGCCTGGTACAGGGCGCGCGACAGCATGGCGGCGCCTTCGCGGTCGTGCTGCAGCAGGTGGAAGGCCATGCGCTGGGCCGACTTGGGCCCGACGCCCGGCAGGCGGCGCAGCGCCTCCGTAAGAAATTCAAAGGACTTCGCCATGAGGTCAGGCTTGCTTGAAGGCGCTCAGGAAATCGGCCGTCTTGGTGGGCACGAATTCGGTGATCGTATAGCTGGCGGCACCCGCTTCGTTGAACGGGTCCAGCTCAATCACCGCTTCGATATCAGCCCGGCTGTCGGCCGTGGCAAGGATGATGCCGCCCGTGCGCGGCACCAGGCGTCCAGACATCAGGAACATGCCGTTGGCATATTGCTCGCGCAGGTACTCGCTATGTGCGGCGAGGAGCTTATCGATCTCCTCGGCCGGTTTCAGGTACGTGAGCGTGATGATGAACATGATGTTGGTTTAGAACGGCATCTTGAAGCCAGGTGGCAGCGGCAGGCCGGCGGTCAGGCCGCTCATTTTTTCGGAAGCGGTGGCTTCGGCCTTGCGCACGGCGTCGTTGAAGGCGGCGGCCACCAGGTCTTCCAGCATGTCCTTGTCGTCGCCCAGCAGCGATGGGTCGATCGAGACGCGCTTCACGTCGTTTTTGCAGGTCATGACGACCTTGACCATGCCGGCGCCGGCCTGGCCTTCAACTTCGATCAGGGCCAGCGCTTCCTGCGCCTTTTTCATGTTGTCCTGCATGGCTTGCGCTTGCTTCATCAGGCCGGCCAGTTGGTTCTTCATCATGGTGTGGTTCTCCGTATTTCGGTGTTGAGTATTGGTTTCAGTGCGCTGGCGTCATCGGCGCCACGATCGAGCCGGGCACGATGAAGGCGCCGAAGTCGCGCACCATTGCTTTGATAAATGGGTCGGCAGCCACTGCTTCTTCCGCAGCGCGCTGGCAGTTGTCGCGGTGGACCTGGGCTTCGACGCTGGTGGTGTACCAGGCCTTGCCGATTTCGGTCTCGACGCGTGCGGCGCGGCCAAAGCGTTCGGTCAGCGCGGAGGTCAGTTTTTCGACGTTGGCTGGAGTGGCCCAGGTTTCGATCGGGCAGCGGATGCGGAATACGGCCATATTGCCGTCGAAGGTGCAGCTTACCAGTTCGGCTTGCGTGGCCAATTGCTGCGCCACGCCGCGCAGTGGCAGGTGGGCGGCCAGCGCCGGCCAGTTGCCATCCCAGCCCAGTTCAGGGACCGGGGTGATGACGTATTCGTATGGCGCTTTGGCCGGTGCGGCGGCGCGCTGCTGCGGTGCTGCCTGCGACATGCCGGAAATGTGCTCGGCGCCGGCCGGCACTGCGGAATCTTCGGAGAAGTCGGTCACCCAAGGTGGGAGGTCGTCCTCTTCCGCCTGCTGCTGCACGGGCGCGGCGCGGCGCTGCTGGACCTGTGGTGGCGCTTCCATGGTGGCGGCGCCGCCCTGGTCGTCCCAAGGTGCGCTGGCTTGCGGCGATGGCGCGCTTGGGGCCGGGGCGTCTTCCCACGGCGCAGGTGCGCGTGCTGCGGCCGGAGCCGTGTACTGGACGCTTGGTGCTGCTGCCGGCGGCATCGCGGCGCGCGGTGCTGCCGCTTGGGCATGCGCGCTGCCGGCTGGCGCTGAAGCTGGCGGCGTCGCTGGAGCATCGGTCTGCGGTGCAGCTGGACGTGCCGGCGCCGGTGCGCGCTGGCCGGTGCGGGCAGCAGCTGCGGCCCGCGCGGCCTCCAGTGCGGCGGTGATGGCCATCTTCGCAGGGCTCATCGGACGGCTGTCGGCTGCCGGCGCTGGCTGCGGTGCCGGTGCAGGAGGTTGGGCAGGAGCGGCAGCAGGCTGCGGCGCTGAGACTGCGGCCGATGCGGCGGGGCCAGGTGCAATCGCCGCAGGCGCGGGGGCTGGAGGCGCGGCCGCCGGTGCGTTGGCGGCCGCAGCGTGACCTTGTGGCGCGTCAGCTTGCGATCCGGCAGCGGATCCGTTGCCGGCCGAAGCATTGACGGCAGGCGCAGAGGCTTGCGGCGAGGCAGGCGAAGGGACGCTGGCCAAGTGCGAAGCGCTGGCGGCATTTGCCGCTGCGGCGGCGGGTGCGACTTGCTGAACCGGCGGTGCTGGCGGCACGGCGGGCGCTGCGGCAGGCGCCGGCTGGCCCACGGGAACACTCATGCGATCCGCGGTCGCCGCACTGGCCGCCATGGCGGCGGCTGCAGCTGCGCGGGCCGGATTCGCGCCGGCTGGACGAGCCGCTACCGGGGCGCTGGCCGGCTGGCCATCTGCCCCACCGATGCCGGGCCGAAAGGCAAGCATGCGTAACAGCGTCATGGAGAAACCGGCATATTCATCCGGCGCCAGCCCCAGTTCATTCCGCCCATGCACAGCGATCTGGTAATACAACTGCACTTCCTCCGCATCGAACAGGGAAGCGAGCCGCACGATATCGTTATATTCAGGCAGGTCCGCAGGCACCGCGGAAGGCACGGTCTGCGCCAGCGCGATCCGGTGCAGCAAAGTGCCCAGGTCCTGCAATGCGCCGTTGTAAGACAGCGAGCGCGTCGCCATTTCATCGGCCACCGCCATCAGGTCTGCGCCATCCTTGATGGCCAGCGCGTCCAGCAAGCGCACCAGGTAGGACTGGTCCAACGCCCCCAGCATGCCCTGCACTGCATCCAGCGTGACAGCGCCGGCAGCGTAGGCAATGGCCTGGTCGGTCAGCGACAAGGCGTCGCGCATCGAACCATGCGCGCCCTGCGCCAGCAAGCGCAAGGCCGGCTGCTCGAACACCACGTTTTCCTGGCCCAGGATATTTTCCAGGTGGCCGACGATATGCCCCGGCGGCATCTGCTTCAGGTTGAACTGCAGGCAGCGCGACAGCACGGTGACAGGAATCTTCTGCGGGTCGGTGGTCGCCAGGATGAACTTGACGTGTTCCGGCGGCTCCTCCAGCGTCTTCAGCATCGCGTTGAAAGCGTGGTTGGTCAGCATGTGCACCTCGTCGATCATATAGACCTTGAAGCGCGCATTGGACGGCGCGTACACCGCCTGCTCCAGCAACTGCGCCATTTCATCGACGCCACGGTTGGACGCCGCGTCCATCTCGACATAGTCGACAAAGCGGCCGCCATCGATCGCCGTACAAGCCTCGCATACGCCGCACGGGGTCGCCGTGATGCCGCCGTTGCCGTCCGGGCCGACGCAATTGAGCGACTTGGCCAGGATTCGGGACAGCGTCGTCTTGCCAACACCGCGCGTCCCGGTAAACAGGTAGGCATGGTGCAGGCGGCCGGTATGCAACGCGTGGGTCAGCGCACGGACAACGTGCTCCTGGCCGACGAGCGTTTCAAAGTTCCGGGGACGGTATTTGCGAGCGAGGACTTGATAGGACATGATCGGGATTTTACCGTAGATAGCAGGTACTGCGGACAACATTAGACGTTTGGCCAGACTTCGTCTAGACTTTGCTTTTTTTGCAACCAAACCACCATGAAGAAGCTGCTTCTGATTACCTTGCTGGCAAGCGTCGGTGCCGCCCACGCGGAAGAGCGCGAGTGGACTACTTATAAGAAGTTCGTTGAGTCGATCAAGCTTGATCGCTACTATGCCCTCCCCGCTTCCGAGCGCGACAAGCTGGACTTCTACCTGACAGTGGAGCCATCCAACAAGAAACTCAAGGCCGCCGACATGAATTTGACGGTAGTCCATGGCAGCACCCGCACCGCCCTGCCGCTCGATGAAAAATCCCACCTGCGCATGGCGCCCAACCCGCAATGGCTGACCGAAGACGCCAAAATCATGACCACCCAGGCCAAAGGCGAAAAAATCAGCGTGATCTACAACCTGGATGCGATCGTCCCGGAAGGCACGCAATGGCCATATAACAAACTGATGGGCAGCATCGCCCAAGGCAATGCCGCCATCAGCAAGGTGGCCGGCGCATTCAGCTGGTTTGCGCCGACCATGAAGTCCGTGCTGCTGACCTTTGACAAGCCATCCCAGCTGACCATCCAGTCGCGGACCGGCACCAAGCGCTTCCTCAGCGATGCCAATAACAAGATTCGCCTGCCGGCCGATGCCGCGCTGCTGAAGGAAAATCCGCTGGTCGAGACGTCCGCTCGCCCGCTGCAAGCCGAGCTGGATTCGGAGTGAGAAAAGAAAAAAGCTGCCGTGGGCAGCTTTTTCATGAATTCAAGGAGGCGAGCCTGATCTGCGGCACTTGCGGTGAACAGCTTTGGCTGCTTCGTTCCCGACCTGACCAGGTTAACCGTGCCACAATGCGCAGGGGCCCGCCCGGGCGCAATTATAGGCTATAAACCTAGCTGCTGCCAAATATCGTCGACACGGGACTTCACTTCAGGCGTCATGGTGATGGTTGTGCCCCACTCACGGCTGGTTTCACCCGGCCATTTATTGGTAGCGTCAATGCCCATCTTGCTGCCTAAGCCACTCACGGGCGAGGCGAAATCCAGGTAATCGATCGGCGTATTGTCGACCAGCGTGGTATCGCGGGTCGGGTCGACGCGGGTTGTTATCGCCCAGATCACTTCTTTCCAGTCGCGGATGTTCACGTCCTCGTCCACCACGATAATGAACTTGGTATACATGAACTGGCGCAGGAAGCTCCACACGCCAAACATCACCCGCTTGGCGTGGCCCGCGTACTGCTTGCGGATCTGCACCACCGCCATGCGGTAGCTGCAACCCTCCGGCGGCAAGTAAAAGTCGGTGATCTCGCTGAACTGCTTCTGCAGCAGCGGTACGAAGACCTCATTCAGCGCCACGCCCAGCACGGCCGGTTCATCCGGCGGCTTGCCTGTATAGGTGGAGTGGTAGATCGGATCGCGCCGCATGGTGATGCGGTCGATGGTGAAGACCGGGAACCAGTCCTGCTCATTGTAATAGCCGGTGTGGTCGCCATACGGACCTTCCAGGCCATGCTCGTAGCCGGACGGATGGTTGTCATCCGGGTAGATATGCCCTTCCAGCACGATCTCCGCCGAAGCCGGCACGCGCAATTCGCTGCCGATGGCCTTTACCAGCTCGGTGCGGCTGCCGCGCAGCAGGCCTGCAAATTGGTATTCCGACAGGCTGTCCGGCACCGGCGTCACGGCACCGAGGATGGTCGCCGGATCGGCGCCCAGCGCCACGCACACCGGATATGGCTGGCCCGGATTCCTGATGCAATGCTCGCGGAAGTCCAGCGCACCACCGCGATGCGCAAGCCAGCGCATGATGACTTTATTACGTCCCAGTACCTGCTGGCGATAGATGCCCAGGTTCTGGCGCTTCTTGTTGGGCCCCTTGGTAATCACAAGGCCCCATGTAATAAGGGGCGCCACGTCGCCCGGCCAGCAGTGCTGGATCGGCAGGCGGCCCAGGTCCACATCGTTGCCTTCCCAGACAATCTCCTGGCATGGCGCGCCGCGCATCTCTCTAGGCGACATATCCCACACGGCTTTCACCAGCGAGCCCAGGCCCATCAAGTCCTTGAAGCCCTTTGGCGGCTCGGGTTCCTTCAACTGCGCCAGCACGTGGCCGATCTTGCGCAGCTCACCCACATCGTCCGCGCCCATGCCCAACGCCACCCGGCGCGGCGTGCCGAACAAATTGCCCAGCACCGGCATATCAAAACCAGCCGGTTTCTCGAACAGGATGGCCGGCCCGCCAGCGCGCAGGGTGCGGTCGCAGACCTCCGTCATTTCCAGGTGTGGTGAAACAGGCAAGCTTGTGCGCTTAAGTTCGCCCATTGCTTGCAGTTGAGAAATAAAATCTCGGAGATCGCGATATTTCATACTTTTTTACGATTTTTTTGCTCCAGACGAGTCGTCTGAGCACTTTTAGTCAAGCCGTTGATTTTATTGGTTTTTGTCAATGTGTTCACGAGAAAGCTATACTCAAAAGTAATAAAGAATGCGAGTGTTAGTATTGACGAGATATAATACGCCTCCTACAATTTGACCTACCTGATGAGGACATGGCCTTTATGCCAACTAAGTTGTCACTCATTACATTCACGGAGTATCCGGGCTCCACAGACATTTTAAGGAGTGTTTTTCACGAGGCGTCTGCCTCCCTCCCGGAAAAAGTTGTGTTGCAACTGGCCCCATAGACCGCCAGCTTTAGCAAACAATGATGGCGTCCAGTCCCGTGCGACCTGTGCGGCGGTGGACGAAGATAACACTGATGTAACGACTATGGCACGTCGAATTGACCGCGATTTCACGCGGCGGGGACGCGTTTTGACTCTTACATTTCAGGGGAGTTCTGAATGAACAATCGATTCAATGGGTTGCTTGATAGCGCCCGCCTGTGGGCCCGCCAGCCCGCCGTGTGGATTTCCACGCAGAGCATTTCGGCACGCGGTCTGCTGACCGCCGCTCAGTCCATGCTGAGCCTCCTGGGTATCGCTGCACTGGTTATGGCTTGCGCCCTGGTTGCCCGTCCTGAACTGGCCACCGACCTGGCCCACGCCCTGCGTGGCGAGCCGCCAGCGCCCCAGCAAGTTGTGGTTGCACCTCCGCTGTCCGAACTGATGGAAGCGCCTTCGGTACGTCCGGCCGGCCTGGTCATCGCGGCCACTGAGAACCAGCTTGGCGACGAGGACAAGGACCTGGTGGGCTCCAAGAAGCAGCAGGATGCCGTCACCAACTGGCTGTCCAAGCGTTACCGCGTAGCCGGCGATGCGACCAATATGCTGGTTTCCACCGCCTACCTGACGGCGCGTGAAATCAAACTGGATCCGCTGCTGATCCTGGCCGTGATGGCAATCGAATCGGGTCTGAACCCGTTCGCGGAAAGCCCGATGGGCGCACAAGGCCTGATGCAGGTGATGTCCAAGGTCCACACCGACAAATTCCAGGACATGGGCGGCGTGCAGGCTGCACTGAACCCGGTGGCCAATATCCGCGTCGGCGCCCTGATCCTGAAGGATTACGTGGCCAAGGGCGGTTCCGTTGAAGCCGGCTTGAAATCCTACGTTGGCGCAGCCGCCTTCGAAACCGATGATGGCTATGGCTCGCGCGTGATGGCGGAATACTCCCGCCTGAAGCAAGTCTCCGCTGGCAAGAAAGTGCCTTACATCACCCCGCCACAGCAGGTTGCAACTGCCCCTGCCCCGGCGAAGGCAAAAGAAGCCCCAACGACTGTAGCGCAGGCTGACAAGCCCATCAGCGCAGACCAGCTGGCCGGCCTGTAATCGCCGCCCGGCCGCGCACGAAGCCACCCCCGGGTGGCTTTTTTATTATGTGCGGCGCAGAATGGGGCCATGTCGACCGCAAACCACCTGCTCATCTCCGAGCGTGCCTTGCAGCAAACCGTGGGCTGGATCGCCTTCCTGATGCCCATCAGCGTTCGCCTGCTCGCCTTCCTTTCGCCGGATCAGGTCTGGACCACCAACTCCATCAGCGCCTATTACTACAGCAGCGCGCGCGACGTCTTCGTCGGTGCCCTGGCCGTGGGTGGTGTGGTGATGGCGTTTTTCAATACCGGCCACCGGCACGATCGCTGGCTTTCCATCCTGGCCGGCGCGTCGGCCATCGGCATCGCCCTGTTCCCCATGAAGATCTCGATCGGCGTCCTGCGCTCGCCAAACACCATCTTGCCGGACGACGAAAGCAAGCTGGTCGACACCCTGCTGCACGCGCCGCACGGACCTCTGGGCTACCACTTCATTTTTGTCGCCATCTTCTTCGTGCTGACGTTCTATCTGGTGGCGTTCCGCTTCCGCGCCAACACGCCGTCCTTGCCGACGCAGGAAAAGCGCCAGCGCAATAAGGTCTATATAGCCTGTGGCGCCATCATGGCGGTGGCCTTCGTGTGGATCGCGATCCTGGAACTGAACGGGCAGCAGCAATCCATCTTCTGGCCGGAGACGCTTGCCGTCATGGCCTTTTCAGCCGCCTGGCTGGTGAAGGGGCAACTGGTGCTGAAAGACGGGCCTGCAGCCAATGCCGCAGGCGCCGGGGGAAGGGATTAACGCTTCTTGTCTGCCGCGACTTCGTCGGCGCGCAGTTGGGCGGCCAGCTTGTCCAGCACGCCGTTCACATATTTGTGGCCGTCGATGCCGCCGAAGGACTTGGTCAGTTCCACCGCTTCATTGATCACGACACGGTATGGAATCTCGATGTGGTTCTTCAGCTCATACGCGCCGATCAGCAGCACCGCGTGCTCGATCGGGGACAGCTCGCCAATGCCGCGGTCAACCAGCGGCAGGAACACTTCGCGCAGCTCGACCGATTGTTTGATGGTGCCGCGCAGCAGGTCGGCAAAATACTCGCCGTCCGCCTTGTCGAAGCCATGGGCGCCGCGGATATTGTTGACGACCTTGGTCGCGTCTTCATTGTTCAGCAGCCACTGGTACAGGCCCTGCAGCGCGAACTCGCGGGCGCGGTGGCGCGGCGTGCGGTTCTTGCTCGGGTTGGCGTGCGTCATTTTGTCAGTCATGTTCTTCTCTTCTTGT
>Ga0209130_1001585_pt1 | contig 14278 bp, 15 predicted proteins | sample AraplaMF_Cvi_mLB_FD_184264 | JGI IMG/M metagenome (GOLD analysis project Ga0209130, IMG submission 184264) | Arabidopsis root microbial communities from the University of North Carolina, USA - plate scrape MF_Cvi_mLB (SPAdes) (version 2) | ecosystem: Host-associated > Plants > Roots > Endosphere...
CATGGTATTACCGTATGGGGCCGAGATAGCTTTGATGCAAAGAAAAGATTAGAAGCTTATGAGTTTTTATTCCAATTTCATATAAAACTATTATCAATTCAAGGAGGCGTTTCTAATGGCGCAAATTCGTATTCATGAAGTAAATACTCGCATTGAAAATGAGGTGGAAGTATCAAAATTTCTACAAGAAGAAGGCGTTTTATATGAGAAATGGAATATTTCTAAACTTCCTACTCATTTAAATGAAAATTATTCATTAACAGATGAAAACAAAGCTGAAATATTAGCGGTGTTTTCAAAAGAAATCGCTGATGTTTCAGAGCGCCGAGGTTATAAAGCATATGATGTGATTTCACTTTCTAGTAGCACACCTAACCTTGATGAGTTATTAATTAATTTCCAAAAAGAACACCATCATACTGACGATGAAGTTCGCTTTATTGTCAGCGGTCATGGCATCTTCGCTATTGAAGGAAAAGATGGTCGATTCTTTGACGTTGAACTTGAGCCTGGTGATCTTATATCTGTACCTGAAAATGCAAGACATTATTTTACCTTACAAGATGATCGCCAAGTTGTAGCTATTCGTATTTTTGTTACAACAGAAGGTTGGGTTCCAATTTATTAAGGTAGCTAGTTGAATAAAAGATTGGAACCCCTTTTCCAATCTTTTATTCACTCTACATATATACATCCTCCTATGGAACAGGCTTATTTCATAACATTGAAGTAAGCCTGATTTTTTATTCACTAAAATAATTTGTCCCTTTCGTTTATTCAAATCACACTTCCATTTTATCAAGTACATTTCGGAATACTTTTTGAACATTTATTGAACTTTTTTGAATTTTTTCTGAAAATTCTGTTTTACGTATGATATACTACAACTAATAAGAAGGAAAAGAATATTGCAAGCAGAGGGGGATAATCATGAGTTTACTTATCGCACTTATACTAGGAGTTTCATGTGGAGCTATTCCTGTCATTTTAGGAGCTATTATGGAAGAATTAGAAGTTGGTGTTTTAGGTTTTGCAGCATCTTGTGTAAGCGCTTTATTTTTCGGTTTGTACGGTGCTATTCCTGTTTCTATCCTGTGCGCATTTTATATACTACGCCATGCTCGTGCGAAACAGTTTGGTCCTAATCACATTGCACAAGTTATTCCATTCCCAATTGAACGATGCCGCCGCGCTTCCAGCCTATAAATTATCCAACTTAAATATTATGCCTGCCTAAATAAATAAAAAGTCCTCAGATGAGGACTTTTTATTTATTTTCTTCTAGAAATTGAAACAATTCTTGCAAATGAAGTGCATCTTCACTATAGCTAACGGATACGTGACATGTCCCTTCAATCTCAGCATGCATATAAAGGGAAATTCCATCTCGATCATATTTCAATGCCAAATAAAAATCCATTTCCTCTAACATCTTTTTCGAAGTTCGGATAACATAATGCCCTTTCTCATCTCGTCCATATTCGAAACTTGGCTCAAAATCGTATTTTTGTTTAAAAGCTTCTTTTTGCTTATCATTAATCTGTACACAAGTTGATTGCTGCACAGCATCAATCATCTCATCAAACTTTTGGAGATCCATCTCACTTACCCCCTATGTATTTTTTGTATAACACTTGCGTTCCGCTATTCTCTTCTCCAGCTGCAATTAGTTCTTCATACAATTCCTTCGCTAAGGTTAAACCCGGTACTGGTAATTGTAGTTTTTCAGCTTCATCTAAAGCAATCTTCATATCTTTCATAAAATGCTTTACATAAAAACCAGGTTCAAAATCTCCCTTTAACATTCGAGGAGCTAAATTACTTAATGACCAGCTACCTGCTGCTCCTGTTGAAATACTCTCTAATACTTTATCTGGATCTAGTCCAGCCTTTTTCGCATAAGCAACAGCTTCACATACTCCAATCATGTTGGAAGCAATTGCAATTTGATTACACATTTTTGTATGTTGTCCACTCCCTGCTGGTCCTTGCAACTGAATATTTGTTCCTAGCTTTTCAAATAACGGTAAACATTTTTCATATATTTCTTTCTCGCCACCGACCATAATTGCGAGTCTTGCTTCTTTCGCACCAACGTCTCCTCCAGATACAGGCGCATCTAACGTATATATATTCTTACTTTTACCAGTTTCATTAATACGTTTTGCCAATGTTGGTGTAGATGTCGTAAAATCAATTGCTATCGTGTCTTCATTTGCATTCTCCAAAATTCCATCTATCCCAAAGTACACTTCTTCTACATCATGTGGATATCCAACCATAGTCATTACAACATCAACTTGCTTCACTAACTCTTTCGGTGTATGACACCAAGTTGCACCATCTTGCACTAAAGAATCTGTCTTCATTTTCGTTCTATTATATACATATACTTTATGACCGTCTTGCATTAAATGACGCACCATACTTTTTCCCATCACACCAATACCAATGAAACCTATTGATAAATTTTTATTTTCCATCTTCTCATCCCCTTTGTTCTAATAAATCATTTACCATCTTTCGAAATTCCTTATTAAAATCATCATCCAAACCATTCTTCACATTTGAGAATAAAATAACAAACGTTCCTTTTTCTTTATTGAAATTATTAAACGTATTCCAACCAGATAGTACACCATGGTTATGGAAATAATCTGGATATATGTAAAAGCTAAATGCATATTTTCTTTCTTGTGAAGGTGTAAACATCGCTTGTATACTTTGTTCAGAAAGAAGCTTTCCATTTATAATCGCTTCATCTAATTTTTTCATATCCCCTACTGTCGTATACATCTCACCCGATCCATATAACCAGTCCATCCCTAATTTTTGTGCTGGCACAAGCTCTTGATCTTTCTTCACATAACCCTTCGTGAAGTTTTTATCTCCAGGCACCATATTTCCCATACCTGATTCATGCATCTCGGCCTTTGTAAATATATTTTCTTTTATATAGTCTCCTAAAGGCTTTTTCGTTATATTTTCTATAATATAAGTGAGCACCATATAATTATAATCCGTATACTTCCAACCTGTTCCTGGTGGAAACTCTAATTTTTGACTTCCAATCCAAGTTACTAAATTTATACGTGAAGCTACATTGACCTTTCCTTTCCCATTTTCCGGTAAACCAGATGTATGCGTTAACAAGTGAAATAACGTGGTATTTTTATCTGCTGGAAATGAAGGAATGTATTTATTTACATTATCTTGGATATTTAACTTCCCTTGTTCTTGTAACTGTAAAATGGATGTAGCAACAACTGTTTTCGTAATAGAACCGATACGATATTTTGTTTGAGGTGTATTTTCTACTTTATTTTGAACATCAGCATATCCATATCCTTTATTCAATATAACATGTTCTTTATCTGTCACCAAAACTGTCCCATTAAATTGCTTTCCTACTAAATATTGATCTAACTTTTGAGATATACTAGCATAATCAATTTTTTGTACTTCTTCTATATTATCCTGTACCTCTGACTCAATAGCGGGAGTTACCTTTGTTGTTAATACTGCTTGTTCCTTTAGATCGGGACTATAGAGAAAATAGTATACTCCGCCGCAAACTACAGCAGACAGTGAAGCCATAATCATTATTTTTTTTTTCATATTGTTCCTCCATAATTACTTCGTGAAGAATGGTCCCCCATATTCTATTATCAGGCAATAAAAAAAAATCGCAACAATTTGTTGCGAAAAATCACATTTTTTCCTTTCTATATATACATACTTGATTTTTCCCATTTTTTTTTGCTTCATATAATGCAATATCCGCTCTTTGCATTAATTCCTCTTTAGTAATTCCTTGCTCATATAACGCAACTCCAAAACTCGCTGTTAATTTCGAAATTCCAGAGAACTGCTTTGTTTCAATGAAAAATCGTAACGATTCCGCAACTTGAAACGCTTCTTTCTCTACCGTATCTGTCACTAATATTATAAATTCTTCTCCTCCCCACCTTGCAAATATATGTTGATGTTCAACTTTAGATTTCATAAGATCTGCAAGTTGTACTAATGCTAAATCGCCAAAATCATGACCATATGTGTCATTTACTGATTTAAAATTATCTATATCAAACAAAATAAGTGCTATTTTTTCATCATTACGTATTACATTCTCCCACTCTGTCTCCAATATTTGTTGGAATTTCAAACGATTATATATTTCTGTCAATGAATCTATCATAGCCAGTCTTTCTTGCTCTTGATAGATTTCATCTAATTCTGTAATCTCTGTGCATTTTACTATAAATCGCGATAAGTCTTCTGGTAATGGTGTCGCACGTAATAAAAAGGTAGAGGCTTCCCCTTCATAATTGTGCATCTTAATTCTTCTTCCATTTGATAAAGTATCATCCAGCCATGTTACATCGTGAGTCGTCGAATAATATCCGGTCTCTCTTATAAGATGTTCTGCAAATACTAAATGTTGTTCACGATAAGTAAATAAATTATCATATCCGAAAAACTCTAAAAAATTTGTATTACAATCAACAATCTCATCATCTTCTACTATAAATAATAAATCATTTTGAAAATCAAACATCGTTTGAAGTAATTCCTGTTGTAAACTTACTTGCCGCACTAAAGAAAGCTGATATAAACTCTTATTCACTTCCTCTAGTACTACTTGTGGGGTTACTGGTGCTATAACAATATTACGTATTCCTAACAGTAGTAAATCTGCAAACTCATTGTTTATCTGTTGATCCCAAATGATAATGAATGTGCTCTGTGAATTATATATATTCTTTATATATTTTATTTGAGCAAAATCTGTTACATACATAATTACAATATGCGGTCTAGTTCTATGAAACAACATTTCTCCTTCTTCAAAACTATTTGCTATAAACATACATTTTGGATGGACGTTTTCTATCGTTTGTTGATGTGTACATCCATCTTCTATATAAAGGACATTCAACTGAAGATCTTGTAATACATTTTGGAAAACAGTATTCTCTAATAAAAAATGTAGTATGTTCATCACTAGTCTTCACTCACTTCATATATCTTGTTCTACTGAATTCCTCACAATCATTTTATAAAAAATAGTTCTCAAAAAAATCCGATTAGTGAGGAATACATATTAACAAGCTAATTGAGAATGTTATCTTCGCTTATCTACTCTAGAAATTCCTTTTTTAGTGTATGATTATAAGAGTTGTATCGTTTGTATGAATGCCCCATCTCGTTACTTAAAACTTGACAATTAAAATAAATTTATTATATTCTTAAATTCAATAACTTACAAAATGTAAGTAGAATATATTACATTTATTTTATATTAAGTTGATATGTAATTTGGAGGATATATAATGACAAACAATGACTTTTTTAACGTTTTATATGAACGCACATCTACACGTGCATTCAACCCCGAAAAAGAAATTTCATCTACAGAATTACATGAAATTTTAAAAGCCGCTGCACAAGCACCTTCTGCTTGGAACTTGCAACACTGGAAATTCCTTGTTTTCCAAGGCGAAGACGTACAAAAACGATTACATCCAATTGCCTATAACCAACAACAAATTCTTGATGCTTCTGCCGTAGTCGCTATTTTAGGTGATTTAGAAGCATATAAAAATGTTGAACCTGTTTACGGTCCAATTGTAGAACAAGGATTTATGAAAGAAGAGGCAAAAGAGCGCTTAGCTAAAAACATTGAATCTGCATATACTCGTGAGCAATACCCACGAGATGCTGCCTTTTCAAATGCTGCTTTAGCAGCAATGCAACTTATGCTTGCAGCTAAAGCAACTGGTTGGGATACTTGCGCTATTGGTGGCTTCAACCCACAAGCATTAATGGAAGAATTCAATGTTTCATCTCGTTACATACCAATTATGCTTATTACAATTGGTGAATCCACTTTAAAAGGTCACCCTGCACCGCGCATGAGCGTAGAACAAGTGAGTGAATGGGCGAAATAATAAAAAAACGAAGGTAATTTCATTACCTTCGTTTTTTTATATTCTGTCACACATCCGTAATATTACAATGTATTATTTGACATCTACACATAGAGAAATCGTAATTTTCATGCTATCTCCATAAACAAATATGGCGTTTCGTGTCGAAATTTGTTAAACCATCGAAAGATAACCGTGTATTTTTGTTACAATTGTGATACAATGATAACAAATAGATAACAAGAGAGGGATTTTCATTGAGTTCATACGGAAGCTTTATCGCACTTTTAAGTTACATAGTAACTGTACTACTGCTATATTTTATTGGCGATGCTGCAAACATATCAGTGTTACAATTCCCAAAAGAAGAAGTATTCCAATCAGAAGCAGAAAAACATACTGCACGATCCATTGCACCACTACTCCTAGCTCTTCCTGTATACATCATCGTTTTATATAAAAGTAAAAAAGTGTAAAGGCTGCCTAATTTATTTCATTTCGGTGGTCTTTACATTTTTTTGTGATATTTCCCCTATTTTAAACATCATTCCATACTAAATACCCATCTAGTCATTTAAAATGAGAAAATCCCCTAGAAAAATTTTCATTATCTGTCCAGTCACCGACTGCCGAACTTACATAGATTATAAGTGTGAAGGGGGTGATGAGGATTATGTTTGGATCATTTGGATGCTGTGATAACTTTAGAGAATGCCATCATCGTGAAAGAGAGTGTGACCATCGCGACCATCGCGAGAAAGAGAGAGAAAGAGAAGAAGTTAGACCACAACAACATGCTGTATGTAACGTCCTTAGAAACATTTCAGTTGGGACAGAAATTTCTTTCTTAAAGATTAGAGGAAATGGAACTTTTCACAATGTTGTATTTGAGGGATTTGCTAATGGTGTTGCTTTATTCTCTGCTTTAGCAATGCAACAAGGTCAAGGTCAACAACAAGGTGGAAAAGATAATCAAGGAAATAGAGATACTTTTACAGGCATTTTACGTGTTTGCCCAACTGATGTCATTGCGATCGCTATCTAACTCTTCTTTTAATCCTCTATAAAATAAAGGTAGAACAATGATTTACTTTTCTCATAGAAAAAACCTGAGATCGATTTCGAATCGACTCAGGTTTTTTTACTATTATATGCTTTTAACTAATTCAACAACTTCTTCAGCAGTTGACATTGTTAATGCTTTTTCTGCTAATGTTTCCATTTCTGCTTTTGACAACTTGCTTAGTTGTGTTCTTGCAGGAAGGATAGATGTTGCACTCATACTGAACTCATCTAAGCCTAATCCTAATAATAATGGGATAGCAAGTGAATCTCCCGCCATCTCACCACACATACCAGCCCATTTGCCCTCTTTGTGAGCAGCATCGATAACCATTTTTACAAGACGTAAAATAGATGGGTTATATGGTTGGTATAAGTAAGCTACTTGTTCGTTCATACGGTCCGCAGCCATTGTGTATTGGATTAAGTCATTTGTTCCGATAGAGAAGAAATCAACTTCTTTTGCGAATTGATCTGCTAATACTGCTGAAGCTGGGATTTCAACCATCATACCAACTTCAATAGAATTAGAAACAGTTGTACCCGCTTCTACAAGTTTTGCTTTCTCTTCTAATAAGATTGCTTTCGCTTGACGGAACTCATCAAGAGTTGCAATCATTGGGAACATAATTTTTAAGTTACCGTATACGCTAGCACGAAGTAATGCACGAAGTTGTGTACGGAACACATCTTGCTCATCAAGACATAAGCGAATTGCACGGTATCCTAAGAATGGGTTCATTTCTTTTGGTAAATGTAAGTATGGAAGCTCTTTATCTCCACCGATGTCAAGTGTACGAACAACGACAGGTTGACCTTCTTTTACACCTTCAAGAACTGCTTTATACGCATCGAACTGCTCTTCTTCTGTTGGAAGATTGTCACGGCCCATGTATAAGAATTCTGTACGGTATAAACCAACGCCTTCTCCGCCATTATCGATAATACCTTGTACATCATTTGGTGTTCCGATATTAGCAACAAGCTCAACGTGATGTCCATCGCTTGTTACAGTAGCTTGGTCTTTTAATTTTGCCCATACAGCTTTTTGCTCTTCAAATTTCGCTTTCTTTTCTTCAAACGAACGAAGAGTTTCTTCTGATGGATTTACAATTACTTCTCCATCTAAACCGTCAATGATTACGATATCGCCGTTTTGGATTTTCTCCATAACAACTTTCGTACCAACAACAGCTGGAATTTCCATAGAACGAGCCATAATTGCAGAGTGAGATGTACGTCCACCGATATCAGTTGTGAAACCTTTTGCATACTTACGGTTTAACTGAGCTGTATCAGATGGTGTTAAATCTTCAGCAATAATGATTACTTCTTCAGAAATTGTACCAGGATTTGAGAAGTTAATTCCTAGTAAATGTGCAAGAACGCGTTTTGTTACGTCGCGAATATCCGCAGCACGTTCTTTCATATATTCGTTATCCATGTTTTCAAACATAGAAATAAACATTGATGCAACTTCATCCATTGCAAATTCAGCATTTACTTTTTCGCTATTTACTTTATCTTTTACTGGATTTACTAATTCCGGATCATTTAATACTAATAAATGTGCTTCAAAGATAGCAGCTTTATCAGCACCTAGCTCAGCAAAAGCGTGGTCCTTAATAGCTTCTAGTTCAGATTTTGCTTTCTCAAGCGCAGCGTCTAAGCGTGCAATTTCAGCAGCTTCGTTCGTAATTGATTTCTTTTCAATGTTAAATTCAGGATTCTCAAGTCTGAAAGCCTTTGCAATAGCAATCCCACTTGATGCAGCGATCCCTTGAATATTAAGAGTCATTATTCCCCTAATCCTTCGTTTTTCATAGTTTCTTCGATAGCTGCTAGTGCTTGAGCTGCATCATCACCATTTGCAGTGATCTTAATTTCCGCGCCTTGTTGAATTCCTAAAGACATAACACCCATGATTGATTTTAAGTTAACGTTTTTTCCGTTATACTCTAAGTTAATGTCAGAACCAAATTTGCTTGCAGTGTTTACAAGTAGAGTTGCTGGACGAGCATGAATTCCTGAATCGCTAGTTACTTTAAAGATTTTTTCCATGATAATTTATCTCCTTTAAATTACGTATTTTTTTAGTTGTATAGACGTGAGTACTACATCATCTATTGTATATAATAGGCGATGTTCGGTCAACCACATCGCCTATTATAATTATAAACATTTTGCGTCAAATTCCTATTGAATGTCAATAATAGCGTTTTCGCCCTTTTTAACATTTCCATCTTTTTTCAATTCGACTTGTTGCCCTTGTTGTAAATTCGTAAAGACGATTGGTGTAATAATAGATGGTGCATTTTCTTTTACAAATGCAAGATCTACTTTTAATAATGGTTGTCCTTGCTTCACTTTATCACCTTGTGCTACAAGCGCTTCAAAGCCTTCACCATTTAATTTTACAGTATCAATACCAAAGTGGATTAAAATTTCTTTTCCGCCTTCAGACTGAATACCAATCGCATGTTTTGTAGGGAATACATTTACAATCTCACCATTAACTGGAGAAACTACTGTTCCTTCTGTTGGCTCAATCGCAAATCCATCTCCCATCATTTTCCCTGAGAATACTTGGTCAGGTACTTCTGTAATCGGTAAGATTTTCCCTTCAATTGGTGAAACGATTGTTTCATTTTCATCAACTTGTTGAGGAGTTTCTTCCACTTTTACAGGCTCTTCTTTTTCAACATGAGGTGTACGACCTGACATAATATCATGAATTTGTGATTTTAATGTGTCAGATTTCGGTCCGAAAATAGCTTGAATGTTATTTCCAACTTCAAGTACACCAGCTGCTCCAAGCTCTTTTAAGCGGTCTTTATTTACATTCTTTTGTTCGTTAACTTGTACACGTAAACGAGTAATACAAGCATCTAAAGAAGCGATGTTTTCTTTACCACCAAGTGCTACTAATACTTCACGTGGAAGTTCACCTGCTTCTGTTTTTCCTGCGCCGTCATTAGCATTTGCTACTTCACGACCAGGTGTTTTTAAATCCCATTTACGAATTGCAAAGCGGAATCCGAAGTAGTAAATCACTGCTAGTACAAGACCAACAATAATTACCCACCACCATGCTGTACGGCCTGGTAGTACACCGAATAAGATAAAGTCGATTAAACCACCAGAGAATGTCATACCAATTTTAACACCTAAAATTTGCATTGTCATAAATGATAGACCAGCGAATACTGCGTGAATTCCGAATAATACTGGTGCTACGAATAAGAATGAAAATTCAAGTGGTTCTGTAATACCTGTTAAGAAAGATGTTAATGCAGCAGAACCTAAAATACCTGCTGCTAATTTTTTATTTTCTGGACGTGCTTCATGGTACATTGCTAAAGCGGCAGCTGGAAGACCGAACATCATGAACGGATACTTACCAGTTGTAAATGTACCTGCTGTTAATTCTACACCATCTTTTAACTGTGCCATAAAGATTTTTTGGTCACCGCGGATTAATTCGCCAGCTGCATTTGTATACTGACCGAATTCGAACCAGAACGGTGAATAGAAAATATGATGTAATCCAAATGGAATTAATGAACGTTCAATTAAACCGAATATAAATGCTGCTAACGTTCTATTTGCATCAATCATTTGATGTGAGAACGTATTTAAGCCACCTTGAATGTATGGCCAAACGAAGCACATGATAATACCTACTACTAAAGAGAATGTTGCAGTTGCGATCGGTACGAAACGCTTACCTGCAAAGAAACCTAAGTATGATGGTAATTCAATGTTGAAGTATTTATTGTAGCAATATGCAGCTACTATCCCGACGATAATACCACCAAATACTCCTGTTTGTAGCGTTGGAATTCCTAATACGTTTGCATATGCTGGATCTGCAAATCCAATTTTCACTGGATCTGTTCCAGAACTTGTTACTTTCACTAGCTTATCTACTTCTAAGAACACACTCATCGTTTTGTTCATAATTAAGTAGCCGACGAATGCTGCTAAACCAGCTACTCCGTCTCCACCGGCTAAACCGATCGCTACCCCAACTGCGAATAATAATGCAAGGTTAGCGAAAATAATATCACCCGATTGTTCCATAATTTTTGCAACCATTACGAACCAATCTGCTTTTAAAGCAGGAATAACATTTGTTAGCTGTGGATTTTGAAATGCATTACCAAATCCAAGTAAAATACCTGCTGCCGGTAAAATCGCTACTGGAAGCATAAGCGCTTTTCCGACTTTTTGAAGAACACCAAAGATCTTCTTAAACATGGAAACCCTTCCTCTCTTATCTATATTGATACTTTTCGACAAACGCCAAAAAGGCATGAGGAAAAAAAGATAGAACGATAGCTATACAAAGGGTAGTATGTCCCTTTATTTAGCTTACATTCCCAACTTTTCTCCACTCATGCCTGATCGAATCAGTAACACGTGTCAAAAATAGGATTACGTATAAGTTCACTATAATTAAGGCAAACGTTTTCGTTACTTACCTTAATGTGTTTGTCGAATTTTGTATAACTTTGCAATAGTTATTATACATAACTATTGTAAGCGATTCAATCATTTTTTTTAACGTTTTCATTTTAGACAAAAATATATGTCTTTTTACACATGTTCTGCTTTCACTAATCGTTGTAAATGCATCGTTAAATAAATACTCTCCGCTTCATATACAGGAAGTTGCAATTCTTTCTGCATTACTTTGACTAGTTTCCACGCCAAATTATAACAAAATGGATATTCCAACTTTAATAAATCAGCAAAACTCTGTGCTTCTTCTACTTTTTCTCCTTTTTTCACCCGCTCAATAGCATATTGTAAATGGCGAATAAGGCGTAAATAATGAATGCTTTCTTGGTCTAATGTAATTTGTAGGCTTGTCTCAATTAAAGACACAAGTTGTGCAATAAGACGAGAATTTTGATTAACAGAAGATAAATCAGAGTTTGTAAGCGAGCTGTAAATGTGAAGTGCGATAAAGCCAACTTCCCCTTCTGGCAATGTAATTTGCAAACGAGAATTTAAAAGATCTACAACACCTTCAGCGATTTCATATTCCTCTGGATATAGCATTTTCGTTTCAACTAAAAAAGGATTATCTATTGTAAGTCCTTGTTTCAGCCTTTTAATTGCAAAAGAAATATGATCTGTTAAAGCAATGTGAATATGTTCATTTAATGGCGATTTTGCCTTTTCTTGAATGTAGAACATAATATCATTCATCAATTCAATTAGCTTTTCACTCACATGTGGTACTAAAAGTTTGTATTGTTCACGATCACGTTCATTTTTTAAAACAAACATTTTCTCAATTTGTTCTTGCTCCAACACATCTTCAGCCTTTTTCCCAAATCCAATTCCTTTACCAATCACTACTACTTCCTCGTGTTCAGGATGGCTAGCAATGATGACATTATTATTTAAAACTTTTTTAATTTCTAGATAATTACTCATATAACACCACCCTCGTACTTAAATAGCCTACTTTTATGTTACAGAATATTCTTCTTTGTCGTCAATGTAAAACATCTACCATTTAATAAAAATTCATTTTTTAGACATGTTTGTATATGATGCGTATAATGTAAGGGCAACTGTACATAGAAAGGAGATTGCAACATGATTAAAATGTTTGTAAGTGATATTGATGGAACGATGATGCAACACGGAGGTTTTATTGACGAACAAGATGTTATCGCTTTACGCAGCTTAGCTGAACAAAATGTAATTCTTTGTTTCGCTTCTGGAAGACTTGATAATGAAATTGCAGACTTAATGAGAGCGGTTAATACAAATTTCCATCGCATTAGTGTAAATGGTGTTTTTGTATATACACATGAAAATAAGCAGCTATTATCTGCAACTTTCGATTCCAGCATTCTTCCAGATTTGTTAGCTATGACAAATGAAGACCCTTATTTCCGTTATGTAAGTGATGAACATAACTACTACATTGAAGAAAAAACACCGTTTATTCATGAACTTGAACAACAAGTAACGATGACTTCTGTTGAAGAACCTAATCTATTACAGAAAATTGATGATACAATTTTTCCAAATAAAATTTCTGTCGGTGGAACGAAGGAAAGCTTACAACTCCTCCAGAAAAAAATTGATGAAAAATTTCACGGAAAAGTTAGCACCTTCATTTCAGCAGAACAATGTTTAGATGTAATGCCACCTAATATTAGTAAAGGTTCTGCTATTTCTATTTTATTAAAAGAATTTCAAATACAACCAGAGGAAATTGCTTGCATAGGGGATTCTTATAATGATATTCCAATGTTCTCTTTAACTCCTCACAGTTTTGCTATGTCTCAAGCAGATGACGCAGTAAAAGAGCACGCTCACTATGTAGTAAATACGGTTAAAGATGCAGTTAACCACGTAATTGCTCATAATAAAAATACGACTCACTCCTTATAAGGATGAGTCGTATTTTTATTTCTTTACATGTTGAAAACATCAAAGTTCACTGTACTTCACAAACTGAAATATATTACTTGTTACGTGCGATGTTCGTAATAAACTTATAACGGTCACCACGATAAATACATTTCACATACTCTAACGGTAACTCACCTTCTGAATAAGACCATTGACGCATTACAAGTACAGGCGCCTTTTTAGGAATATGCAGATGTTCAGCTTCGTTATCCGTTGCAATTGAAGCCTCAATTGACTGAGTAGCGCGAACTAGCTTAAAGCCCAGTTTTTTCTCTAAATGTTCATATAAAGATTGTTGCAATATTTCTTCGTTAATATCTTTCACAAGAGTTGGCGACAAATATGTCGTCTCAAATGCAATCGGTTCGTCATCAGCTAAGCGAGTACGCCTCACCTCATAAACCGATTCTCCCTCTTGTATTCTTAGCCGGTCTGCTATTTTAGCAGTAGCTGGAACTAGGCGGAAACTTAATAACTGGCTGCTCGGTTTCATACCACGAGAAATCATGTCTTCTGTGAATCCCGTCATCCCTTGCAACTTTTGCTCCACTTTCGGAAGTTGGACGAACGTTCCAATTCCACGCTTCCGGTATAGATACCCTTGTTCCACTAAGTTATTAATTGCCTGTCTGATTGTCATACGACTCACTTCGAACTTATCACAAAGTTCATTCTCAGATGGAATTTTATCTCCCGGCTTCCATTCGCCGTCCTCAATTAGCTGTTTCACCCACTCTTGAATCTGATAATAGATCGGAAATGGTGAATACTTGTCGATGTTCATCAGCAATCGCCTCACTGCATAAAGATAGAGCTTCTTGATCAGCGATTACGGTTACATTCGG
>Ga0209130_1001587_pt1 | contig 14273 bp, 10 predicted proteins | sample AraplaMF_Cvi_mLB_FD_184264 | JGI IMG/M metagenome (GOLD analysis project Ga0209130, IMG submission 184264) | Arabidopsis root microbial communities from the University of North Carolina, USA - plate scrape MF_Cvi_mLB (SPAdes) (version 2) | ecosystem: Host-associated > Plants > Roots > Endosphere...
TCACGCAGCACAAGCGCTGGGGCCTGCTGAAGGAGCACCCCGACTACCTGAAGGTGGCCACCGAGATCAACCGCATCGACATCTACAAGCAGGCCGCCGCCGCCACGCAGACGCCGGTGCCCAAGGACGCGATGCGCAGCAGCAAGCTCTTCGACGGCTCCGTCTGGGACGGCAAGGACCCGAAGAAGTACGCCGAATCCTTCAAGCTCCATGCATAGGGAGAACACCATGGTCAGCGCAGTCTTCCACTCGCCGCTCGATGTGGCCGCCGCGCAGGCGGCGCCCTCCGCCCCGGCCAAGGCGGCCGCCTCCAAGGTGGCCACGCCCCAGCCGGCTCCCGCCCCTGCACCCGAACCAAGGGCGCGCGCGCACATCGACCTGCGCGCCTTCTGGATGCGCGTGCTGCCGCCGCTGGCGGGCTTCGGCCTGCTGCTGCTGATCTGGGAGGTGGTGGCCATGAAGAGCACCACCGGCTTCCCGACGCCCGCGGCCACCTGGCAGCAGGCGGTGACGGTGTTCAGCGACCCGTTCTACAGCAAGGGCCCCAACGACCAGGGCGTGGGCTGGAACGTGCTCTCTTCGCTGCAGCGCGTGGCGCTGGGCTTCGGCCTCGCGGCGCTGGTGGGCATTCCGGCGGGCTTCGCCATCGGGCGCTTCGAGTTCCTCTCGCGCATGTTCAACCCGCTCATCAGCCTGCTGCGCCCGGTCTCGCCGCTGGCCTGGCTGCCCATCGGCCTGCTGGTGTTCAAGGGCGCAAACCCGGCTGCGATCTGGACCATCTTCATCTGCTCGATCTGGCCGATGGTCATCAACACCGCCGTGGGCGTGCAGCGCGTGCCCACCGACTACATGAACGTGGCCAAGGTGCTGAACCTCAGCGAATGGAAGATCCTCACCAGGATCCTCTTCCCCGCCGTGCTGCCCTACATGCTGACCGGCGTTCGGCTGGCCGTGGGCACCGCCTGGCTGGTGATCGTGGCCGCCGAGATGCTCACCGGCGGCGTGGGCATCGGCTTCTGGGTGTGGGACGAGTGGAACAACCTCAACGTCGCCAACATCATCATCGCGATCTTCGTGATCGGCATCGTCGGCCTGGTGCTGGAGTTCGCGCTCATCAAGCTGGCGACGGCTTTCACCTTCGACGAAGTGAAGGGCTGAGCTGAAGACAGATTCGGACAGCCGAACGCAGAAATCGCAAAGGTTCCGCGAAGGTCGCAGAAGAGAAACAAAGAAATCTTCGGTCTTCCTTCTGCGACTTCTGCGTAGTTTTTGTCTTTCTTCTGCGTTCTGTCCCCGCATTCAGGAGCACACATCATGAACGACACCAAGTACATCGAGATCCACGGCGTCGAGCAGGCCTTCAAGACGCCCAAGGGCCGCTTCGTCGCGCTGCGCGACGTGAACCTGAACGTGGCCAAGGGCGAGTTCATCACGCTCATCGGCCACTCGGGCTGCGGCAAGTCGACGCTGCTGAACCTGATCGCCGGGCTCACCACGCCCACCGAGGGCGCATTGCTGTGCGCCAACAAGGAGATCAAGGGCCCCGGCCCCGAGCGCGCGGTGGTGTTCCAGAACCACTCGCTGCTGCCCTGGCTCACCTGCTTCGAGAACGTCTACCTCGCGGTCGAGCGCGTTTTCGCGGCCACCGAGAGCAAGGCGCAGCTTCGCGCGCGCACCGACGCCGCGCTGGCGCTGGTGGGCCTCACCGCCGCCGCGCAGAAGCGCCCCGGCGAAATCTCCGGCGGCATGAAGCAGCGCGTGGGCATCGCGCGCGCGCTGTCGATGGAGCCCAAGGTGCTGCTGATGGACGAGCCCTTCGGCGCGCTCGACGCCCTCACCCGCGCCAAGCTGCAGGACGAGCTGCTGGCCATCGTGCAGAAGACGCACAGCACCGTGGTCATGGTCACGCACGACGTGGACGAGGCCGTGCTGCTGAGCGATCGCATCGTGATGCTCACCAACGGCCCGGCCGCCACCATCGGCGACGTGCTGTCGGTGGACATTCCCCGCCCGCGCAACCGCGTCGAACTGGCCGAGGACCCTGTCTACGTGCACGCGCGCAAGGCGGTGATCGACTTCCTCTACACGCGCCAGGCGCACGTGGAGAAGGTCGCGGCCTGACGCAGACCGAGCACCGGCACCGGCACCGGAGGCGTCACGACATGATGACCTGGAGGCTGTGCTCGTACGACGCCGTGAGGCGTTCGAAGGTGTCGACCAGCGCCTCGCTGGAACGCACCAGCGTGGCGCGGCCATCGGCGCTGTCGAGTGCCTGCACGCCGCCGACCAGCCGCAGCCATTCGTCGCGCGCGCTCGCCAGCGCGGCGCGGATCTCTGCGGTGCTCAGCGGCGCGCGCTCCAGTTCGAGCAGCGCGGCCTCGAACTCGGCCATGGTCGGCACCAGCCGTGCCTTGGCCGCCTCCTCCTTCAGCGCGGCGGCCAGCAGCGCGTCCTTCGCGAGCCGCTGCGCGCGCATGCGCTGCCGCCCGCAGATGTTGACGATGCGCAGCGCGCGGCGCGCGCCCGAGGTTTCCAGCGCCTCGGTCAGCGCCTCGGCGGCGCCCAGCAGCACTTCGGCGCGCTGGTCAATGTCGGCCAGCCCTGTAGCAGTCGGTTTCGCCGTGAGCGCATCGGCCAGCCCGCGCCACGCGGACTGCGCCTGCGCAAGCGCATCGACGCCGGCAGCATCAAGCCCGAGGGCCGCCAGATGATCCAGATTCTGCTGCACCCGCTCGGAAGACTGTGTGCGCAGCAGCCGGGCGCGCTGCGCGTCGATGCCGCCCAGCAGCTGCGCCGCCACGCGCACCAGCCGCTGCGAGAGCATGCGCAGCTGCCCGGCGCGGTTGATGGCGTCCGCCCACTGCGCGGCCTCTATCACCGAGCGCGACACCTCTCCGAGCCGCAGGTTCGCGTGCATCGCGGCACCGCGCAGCAGGCCGAAGGCTTCGTCCTCGCCGATACCGCGCGCGGACATCAGCAGGCCCTTGGCGCGATCGACCCACTTGCGCTCGTCCATGCGGGTGCGCAGGTTCTCCAGTTCGGTGCGCAGCGCGGCTTCGCGCTGCCAGCGGGACGAGGCGCGCGCCATCAATGCGACGAGCGATCCGGCCTCGATGGCTTCGGCCTGCATCCAGGCGTGCACGCCGAGCGCGACCAGTTCCTCGTGCTTCTCAGCGCCAAGCGGCTCGCTGACAAGGCTCAGCGCGCACGGCGGTACGCCAGCCCAGCCGCGCAAGGTGTCGAGCAGCGTGGGTGTGGGCAGAGACAGGAAGATCAGCGCCTGCCGAGGGGAAAGCGCCTCGACCTGCCGCGCGAAGCCGGCGCAATCGGCAACCGCGAGCACATCGATTCCCGCACCGGACAGGGCCTTCGCCAGCGCCTCTGGCAGCACGAGGCCGGCGGTTTCATCGGGCAGGACAACGAGAAGGGACATCGTGGAAAAGAAGCGGTGCGGGAGCGCACCGCGAGCATAGGCCACGCCCGCGCGAATTCGCAGGCACGCCTCTTGCATGAAACAGGGCGCGGTGTAACGAAGCACCGCTTTGGTGAAGAGGCTGCAGGCTCCTGCATCCGGCCCGGCAACGCACATGCCGCGCGCACCCCCACGTCGACAGCGTCCGCTGCCGGCACTCCGCTCCCAACCCCGTCCGTCGACACGGCCTCCCCAGGGCCGCGCCGCGGCTTTTTGCATCTTTGAACGCCATGTCAGGTTTCAGGAATTTCTTGCAGTCAGGCCACAGTCCGACACTGTTCGCGGCCTTCCTGTACTTCTCGTTCTCCTGCTGCATCTGGGTGCTCAACGGCGCCATGGCGCCCTTCATCGGCGAGACCTTCAGCCTCTCGCCGGCACAGAAGGGACTGATGCTGTCGGTGCCGATCATCGCGGGCGCGCTCATGCGCTTTCCGCTGGGCATCCTGTCGCAGTACATCGGCCGCAAGAAGGCCACGCTGGTGGAGATGGCGCTGATCGCGGTGGCGATGCTCTTCGGCTTCTTCTTCGTGAAGAGCTTCAACGACCTGCTCGCCATGGGCGTGCTGCTGGGCATCGCGGGCGCGAGCTTCGGCGTGGCGCTGTCGCTGGGCTCGGGCTGGTTCCCGCCGCAGCACAAGGGCCTGGCCATGGGCCTGGTGGGCGCGGGCAACGTGGGCACTGCCGTGTCGGTGCTGGTGGCGCCGCCGCTGGCCAACTGGCTGGGCTGGCAGGCGGTGTACGGCGTGGCCGCCGTCGCCATCCTCATTCCGATGGTGGTGATGGTGCTCTTCGCCAAGGAGCCGCCGGACGTGAACGCGCATTCGAGCTTCCGCGAGCACATCGCCTGCCTGTTCGAGAAAGACGGCTGGGTGTTCAGCCTGATCTACGGCGTGACCTTCGGCGGCTTCATCGGCCTCACGACCTTCCTGCCCTCCTACTACTACGACCAGTTCGGCGTGAGCAAGGTGCAGGCCGGCCAGCTGACCATGCTCGCGGCCTTCATGGGTGCGGCGGTGCGCGTCGCGGGCGGCTGGATCTCCGACCGCTGGGGCGGCGTCAACACCCTCACGGTGGTGCTGCTTGTGGTGACCGCCAGCCTGGTGCTGGTGGGCGTCTCGTCGGCATCGCTGGCCGTGACCACGCTGGCGCTGATCGTCTGCTTCGCAGCGCTGGGCGCGGGCAACGGCGCGCTGTTCCAGCTGGTGCCGCTGCGCTGGCCCGCGAGCACCGCGGTGGCCGGCTCGATGATCGGCGAGATCGGCGCCCTGGGCGGCGGCCTCGTGCCCAACGCCATGGGCCTGTCGAAGCAGTACCTGGGCAGCTACCTTTGGGGCTTCATCTTCTTCGCGGTGCTCTCGCTCGTGATGCTGGGCGTGATGCGCGTGATGCAGATCCGCTGGACCCGCACCTGGGCCGAGAAGGGTGGCCGTGCGCGCATCGCGCCGGCACATGCTTCGCCCGCAGTCAGCAACACGCGGAAGGCTGCCCGGTCATGAACCGCCCGGCCCGCCTCCGCTCATCGTGGCAAGAACAGGAGCCACACGATCAACAGGAGGTTGAACAGCACCGACACGCCCAGCGCCAGCTGGTAGAGCGCGAGCGGGTCGCGGCGGATCAGCGGCGTGGCGGCGGGCGCGTTCACCGGGCGGGATGCACCGCGTTCGAGCGCGAGCAGCAGTTCCTCGGCGGTCTCGAAACGCTCGCGCGGATCGCGGGCGACGGCCTTGCGCACCAGGTGGTCGAGCCAGATGGGCACGTCGGGCCGCAACCGCGAGAGCGCGACCGGGTCGCGCCGGTAGCGCGCCACCTGGTAGGGCTCGATCTCGCCGTAGGGCAGATGGCCGGTGAGCCACTGGTAGAGCGTGACGCCGAGCGCGAACAGGTCGCTGCCCGCGTCGGCCGTGCCGCCCTCCTCCCACTGCTCGGGGTTGATGTAGCTGGGCGTGCCGGCATGCAGCTCGCGCTGGGCCGCACCCTCTCTGCCCGACAGCGCCACGCCCAGGTCGAGGATGCGCCAGCGCCCGTCCTCGCCCAGGTGCAGGTTGCCGGGCTTGATGTCGCGGTGGATCACGCCCTGGCGGTGCAGCCGGCCGAGCGCGCGGCTGAGCTCGATGGCGGCGGCCACGACTTCGGGCACCGCGCTGCGCGGGTTGGCCTTGCGCAGCTGCTCGAGCGTGCGCCCGCCGTGCCAGTCGAACACGACGTACAGCGCGCTCGCGTCCGCGGCGCGCTCATGCACGCGGACGAAACCGTTGCCGCCCACGCGCAGCCCCAGCCAGGCCTCGTGGGCCAGCATCGCGCGCTCCTGCGGATCGCCGGCGCGCGAGGGGTGCAGCGTCTTCAGCGCGACCAGCTCGCGCGTGGCCGGATGGCGCGCCTGGTACAGCAGGTGCACGCCGGTGTCGGCCACCAGCGCGGTGATGGCGTAGCCGTCGAGCACCTCGCCCACCTTCAGGGCGGGCGGCGGCGCGAGACGGCGGCCGTCGCCGAGTTCGTCGTCGAGCTGGCGGGCGTCCAAACCCACGACACGGATGACCAGCGCGGTCGCGTTGTCGCGCGTGCCGGCGTCGAGCGCCGCATGCACCAGCGCCTCGCTGGCGGCCTCGGCGTCGTCGCCCTGCAGGGCCAGCGCGGCCACCTGCTGGGGCTTGAGCACGCCGTGCACGCCGTCGGAGGTGAGCACGAAGCAGTCGCCCACGCGAACGTCGCCCTGCACATAGTCGACGCGCACCTGGTCGTCCAGGCCGATGGCGCGCGTCAGGCGGCTGCGCATGTCGGGATGGTCGAAGGCATGGTCCTGCGTGAGCGGCACGGCCGCTTCGCCGCCGGCACGCACGCGCCAGGCGCGGGTGTCGCCGACGTGCGCCAGCGTGTAGCCCTGGCCGTGCAGCACCAGCGCGGTGAGCGTGGTCAGCGCCGTGCCGCCTTCCTCGCTGCTCCGGCTCTGGCGGCGGCGGTTGTGGTCGGCCAGCCAGCCGTTCTGCGCGGCGACCAGCCGGTCGAGCGCGGCGGTCGGCTCCCAGGTGGCGGGCGTGGCGAAGTAGTCGGCCAGAAGCCCCATCACCGTGGTCTGCGCCGCCTCGCGGCCCCTGCCTCCGCTGGACACGCCGTCGGCAATGGCCGCGATGAGCCCGCGTGCCTCGTCGCCGGGCGGCGCGTGCACCGCGCCGGCGAAGTCCTCGTTCACCTCGCGCGGTCCGCGACGGCTGCTGTAGCCGATATCCACTTCAAAGCTCATGGCGCGATTCTGAACGCGCGCTGCGGGCGCAAGTCCGCTTGATTTCCCTGAAAGGTCCAGCCCCATGAAGAAAATGAAACTCGTGATGGTCGGCAACGGCATGGCCGGCGTGCGCACGCTCGAAGAGCTTCTGAAGATCGCGCCCGACCTGTACGACATCACCGTCTTCGGCGCGGAGCCGCATCCCAACTACAACCGCATCCTGCTGTCGCCGGTGCTCGCGGGCGAGCAGACGATCGACGAGATCGTGCTCAACAGCTGGGAGTGGTATGCCGAGAACAACATCACGCTGCACGCCGGCAAGAAGGTGGTGGAGGTCGACCGCGTCAAGCGCATCGTGCGCGCCGAGGATGGCACCGAGGCCGCCTACGACCGCCTGCTGATGTGCACCGGCTCCAACCCCTTCATGCTGCCGGTGCCCGGCAAGGACCTGAAGGGCGTGATCGCCTACCGCGACATCGCCGACACCGACTACATGATCGAGACCGCGCGCACGCACAAGAACGCGGTGGTCATCGGCGGCGGCCTGCTGGGCCTGGAAGCCGCCAACGGCCTGATGCTGCGCGGCATGAACGTGACCGTGGTGCACGTCATGCCCTGGCTGATGGAGCGCCAGCTCGACGACGTGGCGGGCAAGCTACTGCAGAAGTCGCTGGAAGACCGCGGCCTGAAGTTCCTGATGGGCGCGCAGACGCAGGACCTGGTGGGTGGAGAAGATGGCCGCGTGAAGGCCATCCGCTTCAAGGACGGCACCGAGACCGCCGCCGACCTGGTGGTGATGGCCGTGGGCATCCGCCCCAACGTGGAGCTGGCCGAGAAGATGCGGCTGCACTGCAACCGCGGCATCGTCGTCACCGACACCATGCAGACCGTGACCGACGCGCGCATCTACTCGGTGGGCGAATGCGCGGCGCACCGCGGCATCGCCTACGGGCTGGTGGCGCCGCTCTTCGAGCAGGCCAAGGTCGCGGCCAACCACCTGGCGCAGTTCGGCATCGGCCGCTACCTGGGCTCGCTCACCTCCACCAAGCTGAAGGTGACGGGCATCGACCTGTTCTCGGCCGGCGAGTTCATGGGCGGCGAAGGCACGGAGGAGATCGTCATGAGCGACCCCTTCGGCGGCGTCTACAAGAAGCTGGTCATCAAGGACGACAAGCTGGTGGGCGCCTGCCTCTACGGGGACACGGTGGACGGCAGCTGGTACTTCAAGCTGCTGCGCGACGGCCGCAGCGTGCATGACATCCGCGACAAGCTGATGTTCGGCGAATCGAACATCGGCGACACCGGCCACGAGGGCCACAACAAGGCCGCCACCATGCCCGACGACGCCGAGGTGTGCGGCTGCAACGGCGTGAACAAGGGCACCATCTGCAAGGCCATCAAGGAAAAGGGCCTGTTCACGCTCGACGAGGTGAAGAAGCACACCAAGGCCAGCGCGAGCTGCGGCTCGTGCACCGGCCTGGTCGAGCAGATCCTGATGTTCACCGCCGGCGGCGACTACTCGGCCACGCCCAAGAAGAAGGCGGTGTGCGGCTGCACCGACGCGAGCCACCAGGACGTGCGCGACGCGATCCGCAAGGAGCACTACCTGACGCACGACGAGGTCTACCGCAACCTCGGCTGGCGCACGCCCAACGGTTGCTCCACCTGCCGCCCGGCCATCAACTACTACCTGATCAGCACCTGGCCCAAGGAGGCGAAGGACGATCCGCAGAGCCGCTTCATCAACGAGCGCAGCCACGCCAACATCCAGAAGGACGGTACCTACTCCGTCATTCCGCGCATGTGGGGCGGCCACACCACGCCCGACGAGCTGCGCCGCATTGCCGACGCGGCCGACAAGTACAAGATCCCGACCGTCAAGGTCACGGGCGGCCAGCGCATCGACCTGCTGGGCGTGAAGAAGGAAGACCTGGAAGGCGTGTGGAAGGACATCGGCATGCCCAGCGGCTTCGCCTACGCCAAGTCGCTGCGCACGGTGAAGACCTGCGTGGGCAGCGAGTGGTGCCGCTTCGGCACGCAGGACAGCACGCAGATGGGCAAGGACCTGGAACGCGCGCTGTGGGCCATGTACTCGCCGCACAAGGTCAAGCTGGCCGTTTCTGGCTGCCCGCGCAACTGCGCCGAGGCCGGCATCAAGGACGTGGGCGTGATCGGCGTCGACTCCGGCTGGGAACTCTATGTGGGCGGCAACGGCGGCATCAAGACCGAGGTAGCGCAGTTCCTGGTGAAGGTGAAGACCGCCGCCGAGGTGATGGAGTACTCGGGCGCCTTCCTGCAGCTGTACCGCGAGGAAGGCTGGTACCTGGAACGCACGGTGCACTACATCGGCCGCGTGGGCCTGGACTACGTGAAGAAGAAGATCCTCGACGACGCCGAGGGCCGCAAGGCACTGTGGGAGCGCCTGCAGTTCGCGCTCGACGGCGAACCCGACCCGTGGTTCGAGTCGGCGCAGGCCTCGGTGGACGTGCGGCAGTTCACGCCGCTGACGGCGGCCGCCTGAACCGCAACAAGGAACGAAAGAAAGAAGAGCCCCACCATGAGCGACTGGAAAGTGATCTGCCGCATCGACGACATCCCCGTGCTCGGCGCGCGCCGCGTGACGCGGCCGGCCGGGCTGGACGTGGCCGTGTTCCGCAACTCGGAGGACCAGGTGTTCGCGCTGCTCGACCGCTGCCCGCACAAGGGCGGCCCGCTGAGCCAGGGCATCGTGTTCGGCACCAGCGTGGCCTGCCCGCTGCACAACTGGGCCATCGGGCTGGACGACGGCTGCGCCAAGGCACCCGACGAGGGCTGCACGCCGAAGTTCGCGGTGAAGGTGGAAGACGGCGTGGTGCACCTCGACGCGGCCGAACTGGCGACGCACGCCATCGACCTGGAGCGCCCGAGCGCGGGCCCGAAGCCTTTCGCGGTGCTGTCGGTCCTTCCGCTGGAATAAACCCATGATGCGGGAGACCCGGTCCACCTGCCCGTACTGCGGCGTCGGCTGCGGCGTGATCATCGAGTCGACCGGCGACCAGATCACCGGCGTGCGCGGCGACCCGGCGCACCCCGCCAACTTCGGGCGGCTGTGCACCAAGGGCTCGACGCTGCACCTCACGGCCAGCGCCACGGTCACGCGCCAGACGCGGCTGCTGCAGCCCATGCAGCGCCTCGCGCGCGGCGAGGCCCCCCAGGTCGTGAGCTGGGACACCGCGCTGGACAACGCCGCCGGCAAGTTCGCGCAGGTGGTCCGCGACCACGGGCCCGACGCGGTCGGCTTCTACGTGTCGGGCCAGCTTCTGACGGAGGACTACTACGTCTTCAACAAGCTGGCCAAGGGCCTGATCGGCACCAACAACATCGACACCAACTCGCGCCTGTGCATGAGCAGCGCGGTGGCCGGCTACAAGCAGACGCTGGGCGCAGACGCGCCGCCGGCCTGCTACGACGACCTGAAGCATGCGCAGTGCCTCTTCATCGTGGGCAGCAACACGGCCTGGGCGCACCCGATTCTTTTCCGCCGCATCGAGGACGCGAAGGCGGCGAACCCGGCGCTGAAGATCGTGGTGGCAGACCCGCGCCGCACCGACACGGTCGAGATCGCCGACCTGTTCCTGCCGATCCAGCCCGGCACCGACGTGATGCTCTTCAACGGCATGCTGCACCTGATGCTGTGGGAAGGCTGGACCGACGCGAAGTACATCGCGGCGCACACCAGCGGCTTCGACGCGCTGAAGGCCACGGTGCGCGAGTGCACGCCCGACAAGGTGGCGCAGGTCTGCGGCATCCCGAAGGACGACCTGCTCGAGGCCGCGCGGCTGTTCGCCACCTCGCCGGCCACGCTGAGCCTGTACTGCCAGGGCCTGAACCAGTCGTCCAGCGGCACGGCGAAGAACGCGGCGCTCATCAACCTGCACCTGGCCACCGGCCAGATCGGCCGCGCCGGCGCGGGCCCCTTCTCGCTGACCGGCCAGCCCAACGCGATGGGTGGGCGCGAGGTGGGCGGCCTGGCCAACCTGCTGAGCGCGCACCGCGACCTGGCCAACCCCGACCATCGCGCCGAAGTGGCGGCGCTCTGGGGCGTGCCCTCGGTGCCCGAGAAGCCGGGCAAGACCGCGGTGGAGATGTTCCAGGCGGCGGCCGACGGCGAGATCCGCGCGCTGTGGATCGCCTGCACCAACCCGGCGCAGTCGATGCCCGACCAGGCGACCGTACGCCGCGCGCTGGAGCGCGCCGAGTTCGTGGTGGTGCAGGAAGCCTTCGCCACCACCGCCACCTGCGCTTTCGCCGACCTGCTGCTGCCAGCGACCACCTGGGGCGAGAAGGAAGGCACCGTGACCAACAGCGAGCGCCGCATCTCGCGCGTGCGCCCGGCCGTTGCGGCGCCGGGCGAGGCGCGCAACGACTGGTCGATCGCGGTGGCCTTCGCGCACCGGCTCGAAGCGCTGGCCGGCAGCGGCCTCTCGCTCTTCCCGTACGAGACGGCCGAATCGGTCTGGAACGAGCATCGCGAATCCACGCGCGGGCGCGACCTCGACATCACCGGCCTGAGCTACGCGATGCTGGAGAGCGCCGGCCCGCAGCAATGGCCGCTGAAGGAAGGCGAAAGCATCGGCCGCGCGCGCCTCTACGCAGACGGCGTTTTCCCCACGCCCGACGGCCGCGCGCGCTTCGTTGACACCGCCTACAAGCCGGTGGCCGAGGCGCGCGAGGCCCGCTATCCCTTCTCGCTGAACACCGGCCGCCTGCGCGACCAATGGCATGGCATGAGCCGCACCGGCACGGCCGGGCGCCTGTTCGGCCACGTGCCCGAGCCGGTGGTGCAGATGAACGCGCAGGACATGGCGCGCCGCCAGATCGGCGAAGGCGACCTGGTGCACCTGACCTCGAAGCGCGGCTCGATCATGCTGCCCGCGCGCGCCAGCGCCGAGGTGGGGCTGAGCCAGGCCTTCGTCGCCATGCACTGGGGCGAGGAGTACCTCAGCGGCTGCTCGTCGAACGGCACGCGGCTGGCCGGCATCAACGCGATCACCACGCCGGCCTTCTGCCCGACCTCGAAGCAGCCCGAGCTGAAGCACGCGGCGGTGAAGATCCTCAAGGCAGAGCTGCCGTGGTCGCTGCTGGCCATGGCCTGGCTGCCCGACGGCGAGGCGCTGGCGGCGCACCGCGCGCTGCAGCCGATGATGGCGCTCTTTCCTTTTGCAACCTGCGTGCCGTTTTCCGGCAACACGCAGGGAGGCGAACGCAGCGGCCTGCTCTTTCGCGCCGCCGCGCACGACGCGCCCGACGACGCGCTGGTCGGGAAGATCGAAGCCCTGCTCGGCCTGCAGACGCCCGACACCCTGCGCTACGCCGACCGCCGCCGCGGCCAGCGCCGCTCGGCGCGGCTGGCGCGCCGCGCCGACGGCAGCGCGGGCCTCGAGGCCTTCCTGCTGGGCGGCGACACCAGCGCCGAGGCATGGATCGCCACCCTGCTGCGCGAGGAACTGCCCGCCCAGAGCTACGGCCGCCTGCTGCTGTCGGCCGGCTCGAAGGCGCCGGTGGCGGTGCAGTCGCGCGGCAAGACGGTGTGCACCTGTTTCAACGTGGCGGATGGGGCGATCCAGGCCGAGCTGGCGCGCTGCGCCGGCACGCCGGACGAGCGGCTGGCCAGGCTGCAGGGCGCGCTGAAGTGCGGCACCAACTGCGGCTCGTGCATTCCCGAGCTCAAGCGCATGGTGCGGGCGACGCCGGCCGAGGCGGAGGCGCTTGCGCCCTGACAGGTGCATAAGCCGACTCACATTCCGGCATAAGCGTTGCAGGACAATCCGCCTACCCATGGGAATCAGCCAATACATCAAGGAAATCGGCCGCGGCGCGCGAGGCGCCAAGCCGCTCACGCGCGAACAGGCCACCGACCTGTTCGGCGAGGTGCTGGACGGCACCGTGACCGACCTGGAGATCGGCGGCTTCTGCCTGGCCATGCGCATCAAGGGCGAGACGCCCGAGGAGATGGCCGGTTTTCTCGATGCCACCCATGCGCGGCTCCGGATGGTTCCCGCCGGCGACCGCCCGCTGATCGTGCTGCCCAGCTACAACGGCGCGCGCAAGCTGCCGGTGCTCACGCCGCTGCTGGCGCTGCTGCTGGCGCGCGAAGGCCTGCCGGTGCTGGTGCACGGCAGCGCCAGCGAAACATCGCGCGTGCTGGCGTCGAACGTGCTCGCCGCCCTGGGCCATGCGCCGATGACGGCCATCCGCGCCGTCGCCAACGGCGAAGCGGCCTTTGCCTCCACCGAGCTGCTGAATCCCGCGCTCAAGCGCCTGCTCGACGTGCGCCGCGTGGTCGGCCTGCGCAACCCCGGCCACAGCGTGGTGAAGCTGATGCAGCCCACCGCCGGGCCGAGCGTGGTGGTGGCCAGCTACACGCACCCCGAATACGCGCGCGTCATGGCCGAGACCTTCGAGCTCATGGGCATGACCGCCCTGCTCTCGCGCGGCCTCGAAGGCGAAGTGGTGTCGGACCCGCGCCGCACCGCGCAGATCGACGGCTTCGTGCGCGGCGCACGCACCGAGCTGCAGTCGCAGCAGGCCGGCACCGCCTCGGAGGTGCCGGGGCTGCCGAAGGAAATCGACGTCGCCACCACCGCCGACTACACGCGCCGCGTGCTGGCCGGCGAGCTTCCCGTGCCGGAGGCCATCGCGACGCAGGTCAGGCACATCACGCAACTGGCATTGGCATCCCACGCATGAACAACGACAACCCCAACTCCCTCATCTCCGGCCGATGCACGCTGGTGGGCGCAGGCCCCGGCGACCCGGAACTGCTGACCATCAAGGCCGCGAAGGCGATCCAGGCGGCCACGGTGCTGCTGGTCGACGACCTCGTGAACGACCAGATCGTGCAGGCCTACGCACGGCCCGGGGCGCGCATCGTGCACGTGGGCAAGCGCGGCGGCTGCAAGAGCACGCCGCAGGCCTTCATCGAGCGGCTGATGATCACCGCCGTGCGCGAAGGCGAGACGGTGGTGCGCCTGAAGGGCGGCGACCCGTTCATCTTCGGCCGCGGCGGCGAGGAGGTGGAGCACCTGCGCGAAGCCGGCATCGAATGCACGGTGGTCAACGGCATCACCGCAGGCCTCGCGGCCGTGACGACGCTGGGCGTGCCGCTCACGCACCGCGACCATGCGCAGGGCGTGGTGTTCGTCACCGGCCATGCCAAGACCGGCGCCGGCGCGGCCGAAGACCCGACCGACTGGCGCGCGCTGGCAGCGACCGCCTACAACGCGCGGCTCACGCTGGTGATCTACATGGGCGTGTCGGGCGCGGCGCATATCGAGCGCGAGCTGCTGCACGGCCTGCCGGCCGACACGCCGGTGGCGGTGATCCAGCACGCGAGCCTGCCGCACCAGAAGCACATCGCGACCACGCTGGGCAGGCTTCAGGACGGCATCGCCGAAGCCGGCCTCGCGAGCCCCGCGGTGATCGTGGTGGGCGACGTGCTGCGCGGGCTGGCAGCGGCCGAGACAGCGGTGGGCGCGACCAGGTTCGGCACCTGAACCGCACCTGACCAGGGCGGCGCCGGTGCAAGCGGCGCGGGCGCCG
>Ga0209130_1001593_pt1 | contig 14250 bp, 11 predicted proteins | sample AraplaMF_Cvi_mLB_FD_184264 | JGI IMG/M metagenome (GOLD analysis project Ga0209130, IMG submission 184264) | Arabidopsis root microbial communities from the University of North Carolina, USA - plate scrape MF_Cvi_mLB (SPAdes) (version 2) | ecosystem: Host-associated > Plants > Roots > Endosphere...
AATCTAATCCCTTCTTTCCAATATGAAATAAGGTGAAATTAGCACATCAAATTGTTCTTTTAATTACATAACCGACCTGTTCGCGATCCCAAGCGCCACTGATTCCTTCCTCCTTCAGCTTGAACTTTTGAATCCGTTCCGTTGCGGTTTTTGGAAAAGTTTCACTGAACTGAACATAACGAGGTACCATGAAGTAAGCCATGCGTTCTTGACACCAATCTATAATCTCTTCATAGGACATCGTCTCTCCTTTCCCTATAATCACATATAATTTAACATCCTCTTCTCCCACTTCTGATGGGACACCGATGGCCGCCGATTCCATTACTTTTGGATGATTATTTACAACTTTTTCGATTTCCCAAGAGGAGATATTTTCACCACGCCTCCTGATACATTGTTTGATTCGATCGCAAAAATATAAGTAACCTTCTTCATCTAGATAACCTCGATCTCCTGTATGGAACCATCCCTCCATCATCGCCTCTTCTGTTTTATCAAGCATTTTATAATAGCCTTCCATGAACGCTTGCCCCTGTAAGGAACGAATAAAAATCTCTCCAATTTCACCAGTCCGTGCTTCATTTCCATCTTCATTGACAATTTTCGTCTCTACGTAAGAATATGGTTTTCCTATAGAAGGTGGCTTATTGGCATGCAATGGATTCGTTACACAAAAACCCGTCGTTTCAGTTAATCCGTAACCTTCCACAATCCGGACGCCAAACCGTTCCTCAAATGGCTTCCAAAACTCCTTAGGCGTAGCGGCGCAAGCCGTCACCCTTACTAAATTGTCATTATCGTCTTCCTTTACTGGCTGCTTGCAGAGAATAGGAATCATAGATCCTAAAGAATTAAAAATGGTTGCACCATGACTTCGAATTTCACCCCAAAATCTAGAAGCACTAAAACGCTTACCAAGAGCAATCGTCGCATTGGAAGAAATAGATCCAAGTACTGTATGGGCCTGAGCGTTTATATGAAATAACGGAAGCGCTGTAAATAAGACATCTGTTAAACTTGCACCAACCATATAATTGGCAAATGACTGCGCAGAATTTACATATGCAGAATGACTTAACATGACCCCTTTAGGTAAGCCAGTTGTTCCTGAGGTATAAAGGATACTGTTAATAGAAGTGGAGGAAACAAATGTAGTTGGAAAGTGATGATTATTTGTATTTAGTACATCTTTCAATTCAATTACTGATTTATTTTTACCATCACCTGCAATGACCACGCTTTCATTTCTTCCGTAAGAAACAATTTGAATGTCCCTATGTATACATGACAAACAAGAGGCAATTTGAGGAACAAATTCCTTATCAACGATAATTAACTTACAATCAGAGTGAGATACAATATACTGCAAACCTTCTCCTTTTAAATGCACATTCAGAGGCACCGCAATTGCTCCCATAAAAGATAAAGCAAACCATACATCCAAATATTCAGGAGTGTTATGAAGCATAATACAAACCTTGTCTCCTTTTTGAATACCAAGCTCACAAAATCCCGCTATGGCTCTTGCAATTCGATTATAAAGCTCTTCATATGTAATCTTTTGTTCTTCAAATTGTAAATACACTTTACTTGGTGTTTTTTCGATACTTTGCATAATAAAATGCGGTAAACTTTGATTTTCCAGCATTGAATTCCATCCCCTTCCTGCTAAAATCCTTTTTATTTATATAGCAAGAAACATGCCAAAAATCGACTCATTCCCTATTCCCTTATTCCTTCGTACTCCCCCTTACATGTCTAATTTCACATGTCGCATTTGCGCTACAAATATTAGCAACCATGTCGCAACTATAAGAAAATGTCGCAAAAAAGAGACAATGTTTATTACTACAAACAAAAAAAGGGCCCATTTGCCCTTTACTTTCCTTCATGACATTTCATATTTTTCTATTTTTCGATATAAGCTGGCCCGATGAATTCCTAAAAGATCGGCTGCCTCTTTTATATTTCCAGCTGTTTTTTCCAAAGCTCTCGTAATCGCACGTTTTTCAGCGGATTCCACTTCCACCTGAAGTGAATAACTCCCCTCATCCTGCTCTTGATCCATCGTAATTATTTCACGATACAACTCTTCTTCCAAATCTTTTTTCCGTAAATAGGCAGGAAGATGATGCACTTGAATAATCATTTCTTCTATAACATTCATCGCTCGTTCTAACACATTCTCTAGCTCTCTAATATTCCCTGGCCAATCATGCTCCATGAATATATCTCTTACTCTCTTATCCAATGAAAGAACGTTACTACCCAGCTCACCATTCAATTTCTTAATTAAAAATTCCGTTATATGTATCATATCTTCTTTTCTCTCTCGCAACGGAGGAATATCAATTTCAAACACATTCAACCTATAATATAAATCCTCCCTAAACTCACCTCTTTGTACCATTTCACGGAGATTTCGATGTGTCGCCGCAATGAAACGGACATCAACCTTTTGAATTTTCGTACCTCCAATTCTTTCAATCTCTTTCTCTTGCAATACACGAAGCAACTTCACCTGCATATCCAAAGACATATCACCAATTTCGTCTAAAAACAATGTTCCCTTATCGGCTAATTCAATCTTTCCAGGCTTACCGCCTTTTTTCGCTCCTGTAAAAGCCCCTTCTTCGTATCCAAACAATTCAGCCTCCAAAAGCTCCCTTGGAATCGCAGCACAATTCAAACGAATAAATGTGCCACTAGCACGTGGACTTGCACGATGTACCGCATGTGCAAAGAGCTCTTTTCCTGTACCACTTTCTCCTCTTATCAAAACGGTAGACCGGCTTTTAGAAACCTTTAAAGCCATCATTTTGACTTCTTTCATTTTTGCACTCTCTCCTATAATGCTTTGAAAGGAAAGTCGCCCTTCTTGGAGCCGCTGTAATTCAGTTTGATAGTAAGATAACTTTGATTCCATTTCACTAATTTGATCTCCCAAAGCTTTAAACTGCTGTATATCATGAAACATAATTTTACCAATCGCTCCAATAATCTTGCCTTCCTTAATGATAGGTATGCGCGTTGCAATTATATTCCGATTACTTATACGCTGGATATGTCCAATTTCCATCTGTCCCGTCTTTACGATAATATGCATCCTCGTATTCTCAACAACCTCCGTACAATGCTTTCCAATTGCTTCTTTCGGATCATCAATCCCTAAAAATTGTGCATAAGAACCACTTAAAAAATTGACAATTCCTTGTTCATTTACCCCTAGAATGCACTCAGACAATAAATTTAGGGCACTTTCATATCGACTTATTATGCTTTCCAAAGACTGTATACTCTTCCCTTTGCTTTCCAGAATGACAATTGATCCGTATTCTGTCTCATTCTGATATACACTTGATTCATTCACAATTAAAACTTGGTTGCCACTCCTACATTCATACCTGTACAAACTATCATTTTGATTCATTACTAACTTTTTACGATCAGGAATAATTGCTGATATATGCTCACCTATTATTTCATTTTCTTTTTTATGTAACATACTACAGAATAGTTTATTGCTATATGTGATGATTCCACCATGACTTATAACAGCAATTCCGTTATTCATTACCTGAAGAGCCTGACTAGTTACCTGCAAATTCATTCGTTCGTTCATATGCATTTGAAAGCCCCCTATCCAATTGTGCTCGTTCTCGCATGTATTATATATTCATTTTAAATATTTACTTTCCCTTGGTTTTTCCGTTTGAAGTTATAAATTCTTAAACTAGTAATATAGCTCATTAACCAGTGGCTTCTAATTATCTCATCGGCTATTTGCAACATGCAGCAGGGACATGTTTAACACTTACATTGGATACATAAAACAAATTTAATAAAAAGTAAAAACAGTTGACGGATTACCTTCTGTCAACTGTTTTTATTACGAATATTGGTGACGAAACCCATAATGGATAGATTTTCTTTAGCATAAAGTTCGATTTTCAAGATTCCAACTAAACCATCTCCCATGCCCTTCTGTTTCTCCAACCGTTTCACGATATTCGTTTCCGTTAATATAATAATCAATATGAAGGTCCCGGTCCCACATGTTGTTATACAGATGGAATACATCACGTTTTGTACCGATTTCTTGTATTTGTTTTTCTAGCTTATGTTTTACTTGTTCAGGTATTTGATTTGCGACGTGTGTGTGGAAAATACAGATTACAGCATCTTCACTAATTTGTTCAATAATAGATGGTAATAGCTCCACACCGTCTCCTTCTATTAATTGGACAGATTCATTTTTTACTAACGATGCGGCTTGGTCAAACATTTCAAGTCTTTCTTTATGCTCTGGCCAAATGAGTGCACGTAGCCATAAATAATCTTCATCACTATGTAAATCATTTACATGTAAGTCTAGTCCGATTCTTTCTACGACAGATGGACTTTCTTTTAGAAAATGAGGCACATTCTCCCCTCTTATTTCAGAAGTTACATGTACGTTCGAATTTATATTTCCGTATGTTTCATCTGTTCCATATGAATAGCTATATTGGTCCCAGAATAGTTGTAATCCAGAACTTGTCCCAATTTCAATTAACGCTAACGGCTTTTTCACTTTATTAAATATGTAACAAAAACTTGGGTATAAGTACGCACATCGCCTTACTTCATTCGTTTGAACGAGTTTCGTTTGTAATAAAGTAATGATTTCTTCTCGGTACGTTTTACAGAAATCCTTAAAATGATCAAAAGCTTGGTCTAAATCCGTATTAACACTTTCAACTAAGCTACTATAATACGTTTTTACATGATGTTCTTTCCCTGTTAGTAATAAATAATGTACGGCTCCTAATAGTAAGTTTGGGACTGGTTGACCTGCTTGAGCGTAGGAAGATAGTATAAGTACTTCCTCATCTTCAGCAATTTGTATTGAGAAGTATTCATATAAGTCACTTGACCCTTTACATTCCTTTATTGAAAAATTTCGAAATAAGTTTGCGATTTGTTCTTGTGTACGCATTGGTATCCCTCCTTGTTGATATTACAGAATAATCTTACTATTAAAAGGGTAAAATTCCCATAAAAAGATATCCATTCTACCCACTTTCGTATACGTAAGCTTTTTCGGGATAATTTCAAACTGTAATTTTTTTCTATTTATCACCTTAAAAGAGCTTGTTAAATAAGATTTTTGGCGAATAAAACGTTAAATAGTTTAAAATTATCAGATAACACTAGATATTTTAGTCTATTAATTATTATAATAGAGTATGAGATGGTTATACAATTGAGACAAAAAAGGTAAATACCTAGGTGGGGCCTAGGCGGTGTTTCTCTTTTACGGCTTAGACATAGAAAACACCTACTCTTTTTTGCCAATATAGGGGATGGAGAGATTATCATGAGCAACATGCAGCAAAAAACAGACGTTATCTTAATTGGTGCAGGAATTATGAGTGCAACGTTGGGCTCATTACTAAAAGAATTAGCACCTGAATGGGAAATTAAAGTTTTTGAAAAACTCGCAAGTGCCGGGGAAGAAAGCTCTAATGAATGGAATAATGCAGGTACAGGGCATTCTGCGCTATGCGAACTGAACTATACTTCCGAAAAATCTGACGGATCTATAGATATTGGTAAGGCTGTAAAAGTGAATGAGCAATTCCAGCTTTCAAGACAATTTTGGGCATATCTTGTAAAAAGCAAATTGATTCGCAATCCACAAGATTTTATTATGCCTCTACCTCATATGAGTTTAGTACAAGGTGAAAAAAATGTTGAGTTTCTAAAAAACCGTTTTGAAGCGCTTTCAAAAAATCCACTGTTTCAAGGTATGGAATTTTCCGATGCTCCTGAAACATTAAAAAAATGGCTTCCACTCATTATGGAAGGACGTACACCAAACGAACCGATGGCTGCAACGAAGATTGACTCTGGAACAGATGTTAACTTCGGTGCATTAACACGTATGTTGTTTGATTACTTACAAACGAAAAATGTCGAGCTAAACTACAAACATAGTGTCGAAAATATTAAACGCACGAAGAATGGTTTGTGGGAAGTAAAAGTACACGATATGAATAGTGGTAAAATTGAGCATCACACTGCAAAATTCGTCTTTATCGGTGGCGGTGGCGGTAGTCTACCTCTACTACAAAAAACTGGTATCCCTGAATCAAAACATATCGGTGGATTCCCAGTAAGTGGACTATTTATGGTATGTAAAAACCAAAAAGTTGTAGAGCAACATCATGCGAAAGTATACGGTAAAGCTAAAGTTGGCGCTCCGCCAATGTCTGTACCTCACCTTGATACGAGATATATAGACAATAAAAAAGCTTTACTATTTGGACCGTTCGCAGGGTTCTCTCCTAAGTTCTTAAAAACTGGCTCAAACCTTGACTTAATCGGTTCTGTAAAACCGAATAACGTCTTAACGATGTTAGCTGCTGGTGTAAAAGAAATGGGATTAACAAAATACTTAATTCAGCAAGTTATGTTATCACATGAAAAACGTATGGAAGAATTACGCGAATTCATTCCGAACGCGAAAAGTGAAGATTGGGATATTGTAGTTGCTGGGCAACGTGTGCAAGTAATTAAAGATACTGATGCTGGAGGTAAAGGTACACTTCAATTCGGTACTGAAGTTGTTAGTGCAGCTGATGGATCAATTGCTGCATTACTAGGTGCATCACCGGGTGCTTCTACTGCTGTTCACGTCATGCTTGAAGTATTAGAAAAATGTTTCCCAAGCCGCATGGTAGAATGGGAAGGAAAAATAAAAGAAATGATCCCTTCTTACGGCATTTCACTAACTGAAAATCCAAGATTGTTCCAAGACCTTCACACTTCGACTGGGCGTACGCTTGGATTAAATGAAAAAGAAACAGTTCATAACTAATGAAGAAATTAAAAAACGTCCGATATATTCGGACGTTTTTTCGTTACTAAAAATTATATTTATCAATATTCTCTTTCGTAAATACAACTCGCTCTGGCAATACGATAATTCCGTTTCCTTCTGCCTCATAATCGTAACCTTGGATAGAGTTTGGCTCTACTTTCACTTTTCCGATTCCTTTTACTTCGAAGCTATCCCCTACTTTTAACTTCTTCCCTTTTACTACTATTTCATTTGCTACATACGTTGCAAGTGCACCTTGTTGTTTTACATCCCATAATCCAAATTGTTGCACTGTTCCTCGTTTTACGTAATCACGCATAACGTTTGGTGTGGAAAAACCAGTTACAACAACTTTTTTATCCATTTTTAAGTTTTCAGCTGCTTGTGCCATTGCTGGTAGTGCCGTTGCATCCGGGCAAATGACTGCATTAATATCTGGGTACGTTTTTAATATGTTCTCCCCTACTGATAAAGACTTTTGCGCATTATTTTCACCGTACTGCGTCGTTACAATTTCCCAGTTCGGATATTTCTTTTTAATAATTTCTTTCGCTTTCGTTACCCATTGATTTTGATCCGTTACTGTTGGACTAGAATAAAAGAATGCTACTTTTCCTTTATCTCCAATTTGTTTGGAAGTCATTTCAATTAATAAATTAGCAAGTTGGTCTGGTGTTCCTTGGCTTATATAAAATGAACGGTCTTTCGGATTGACATCAGAGTCCCATGTTAACACCGTCATACCTTTTTTCTTAGCACGTTGCAATGATTGCGATAGACCATCTACTGATGTAGAAGAGACCATAAGTGCATCATAGTTTTGATTAATAAAGTTGTTTATATATTTCACTTGCCCAGATACGCTTGCTTCAGACGGTCCATCATATTTCACTTGTACGCCTAACTTATCTCCCATCTCTTTTGCTCCTTCACCGCCCGATGTAAAGAAGCCAACTCCAGTTAATTTCGGGATAAATGCAAATTTCACATCATCCGCTTTTTTCTTATCTGCCGTTTGACTAGAACAAGCGATTAAACCTATTAAACAAATACATACAATCAATACAATCCCTAGTTTTCTCTTCATGACATTTCCCCCTTATGCCAACTCTGTCTTTTCCCCGCTAAAAATTGATGTAATTTGAAATGTCTCATAATAACTGAAAGAATAAGGATAATACCTATTACGACATTTGATTGTTCATTTGTTAAGCCTGTCATTTGTAGGCCATATTGCATAAGGCCTATAAAAATACTTGCAAGTACAGTACCGAAAATACTTCCTTTTCCACCTGTAATAAGTGTCCCGCCTAATACGACTGCTGTAATGATTGGTAAAATCGTTTCACTTCCCATATCAGCACGCGCGGAGCCGAAATATGCAGTTAAGAAAGCGCCTCCTAATCCACCTCCTAACCCGGAAAGTATGTAAGCGATGATGACTACTTTTTTCGTTTTAATCCCGGTGTATTTTGCTGTATTTTCGTTCGCACCTGTTAATTTTAAGTGGCGCCCATATATGGTGTGGTGAAACAATATAGTGCATAAAATCGTTAATATAATCAGTAGCCATAATAAATTCGGTATTCCTATAAAATTACCGTTTGCCAGCTGTACAAATGCGTCAGGTAAACCACTTATCCCTTCATATCCAGAAGCACCTGCCCCTCCTGAAATGACGAGTGCAATTCCGCCGTATAAAAACATCGTTCCAAGTGTAACGACAAGTGGCTCCACATCTGTCATTTTTATAATGATTCCGTTTAAAGCTCCTGCTAAACAACTGATAATAAGAGTTATTATGACTGCTAGCAAAATAGGTATTCCATTCATCCAAAGTACACCGATCAAGATCGAAGTGAGTCCCATTATGGAGCCGACCGATACATCAATTCCTCCTGTTACAATAACGAAAGTCATTGGTATCGCCGCGATTGCGATAAAGAGAAAATCATTTGTACTAAAAAGGAGATTACTAACATTTAAGAAATCACTATTTATAAAACTAAAGAGAATGAATTCTAAAAGAAGTAATACGATTAGAACAGCTTCCCATTTGTATAAATACTTCATAGATTCATCCTCCTTTCTGTCTTCCACTTTTTCATAACACTATCTAATATGACGATTAGTAATAATAAGAAACCTGAAATAGCATTATTCCAAAATGCTGGTATTTTTAAAAAGACGAGTGAACTGCTTATCACTTCTAAAAATATCGCTCCTAATGCAGCTCCAACTATAGAACCCGTTCCTCCTTTTAAATGAACTCCTCCTAATACAGCAGCTGCGATAACCTGTAGTTCTATCCCGGTCCCTGTTTGATTTGGAACGAACCCGATATTCATGACAAATATGCAACCAGCGAGCGCGGCGCTTATGCCTGAAATCATAAATGCATATATTTTCACTTTATTAACAGGTATACCAATGAGTCTTGCGCCATCTTCATTATCACCTACTGCATAAAAGTACCTTCCGAAAGGCACTTTCCTTAAATAGAAATATAGTAGTAGTAAAATAAAAAGAACAACCCATACAATTATTGGCAAACCAAGTATGACGATAGATGACAGTTGCTTAAAATCATTTGGTATATCTTCAATCCACTTTCCACCTGTGAAAATTAACATCGCACCTCTAATGACCCCTAACATACCTAATGTCATAATAATGGCTGGTATCCGAAACTTTGCAACGCCAATACCGTTTATAAAACCGAGAATAGAGCCAAGTAAAATAGCAGCAAATATGGACAAAAATGCATGATATCCATCCGATAACAACATCCCGCAAACTGCTGCGCTTAACCCCATAATTGAACCAACTGAAACGTCTATATTTTTCGTAAATAAGACGAACGATTGGCCAATTGCTAGCAAAACTAGTATAACGCTTGATTTCATCACTAAAGATAGCGAGTTAAACTGAACGAAACTTGGATTTATCACTCCGACAATGGCAATGTAAATGAGTAATAATAGGATGATAGATGTTTCGTGCATTTTATACATACGTTTCATTCCGTTACACCTCCGTATGCAAGACGTGTAACTTCATCTACAGTCATATTTTGTTTCTCTAAATGAGAAACAAATTGTCCATTTCGCATTACATATACACGGTTTACTAATTGAACAATTTCTTCAACATCGGAAGAGATTAATAATATTGCGAGTCCTTCCCTTTTCATCTTTTCTATCGTCTCATATACTTCAATCCTTGCTTTTGCATCAATTCCGCGAGTCGGTTCATCAAGAATAATAAATTTAGGATTACATGCGAGATACTTTGCAAGCACGACCTTCTGCTGATTACCTCCTGATAAAGATGCCAGTTCTTTATTCATATTCTGTACAACAATTTGGAACTGTTCTACAAACGAATTTACTAAAGCGCTTTCTTTTTCTTGATTAATGAAAAAGCGACTATTCTGATGTAAATTTGCTGCAGTCATATTTTCTTTAACTGATGCAATTGAGAAAATTCCATTTCTTGCTCTATCCTCTGGCACATAAACTAATCCCTCGCTAAGTCTTTTATGCAAAGAGCATGAATCAATTGATTTTCCTTCTAATAAAATAGAACCTGATTTTATAGACTTCAATCCAAATATGGCTTCTGCTAATTCCGTTCTACCTGATCCAACAATGCCAGCAATGCCTACAATCTCCCCAGCATGTACAGTAAATGATATATTTTCGAATGCGTGACTCGTTATATTATTTACTTCTAATATTTTTTTTGTTACTTTTGTCTCTTGCACTACTTCTCTTTTCTCTTCTTGTTTATACCCTTTCGGTAATAACCCCTCCATTAGCATGTCATATGTATAGTTACGTACATCCCCTTGGCTTACAATCATTCCATCACGTAATATCGCTACTTTGTTGGCAACTTTAAAGATTTCTGGAAAGCGATGCGTAATATATATCATGCCAATTCCTTTTTCTTGTAAACTTTTCATCAGCACAAAAAGACTCTTTATTTCGTGAGTTGTTAATGTCGATGTTGGCTCATCTAAAATAAGAATCTCGGCTTCCCGTATTAACCCTCTAACGATTTCTACTAATTGTTGCTGCGCAATGGATAGTGATCCTCCTAATTCTTTAAGGTCAATATCCCATCCTAAACTGTCCATCAATTGCTGAATCTTTACTTTTAATTCCTTTTTCTTCCCTTTTAGTCCGATACATATATTTTCTTCAATGGTCATATGCGGAAAAATGAGCGGTTCTTGTGGTATTAAGTAAATCCCTTCTCGATGTGCTTCTTTCGGATTTACAAACTGTTTCCTCATTCCTTTTACATACATTTCTCCACTATCATACGAATATAACCCCGTTAATATTTTCATTAATGTTGATTTTCCAGCACCATTTCCTCCAACTAAAGCGTATATATCACCACGCTCTACTTGTAAGTTCACTTCTTTTAGCACAAGTTGATTTAAAAACGCTTTACTAATTTTTTTCACATGTAATAAAGGTACGTTCTCCACATGATGTCACCTGCCTTCATCCAGAACATTTTTTGAGAAAATGATTATTTGTTCTACTTGTTTTGTAGCATTGTATATTCCTTTTTTCATATCTAGAACACTTTTTTCCACTTATTATTAATCGTTTCAATTGGAATAAACAAAATATGTGGCACATATGTTTAAGCAGTGGTCAATTGTTGAAAGGGATGAAGAGTATGACACAGCTAAGCTTTGAAGAGAATTTATTAACGAAAGTAGCTTGGTACTATTATAAAGACCAATTAACACAACAGGAGATCGCTTCACTTCTTCACATTTCAAGAAATAAAGTTGTTCGGTTATTAGAGAAGGCGCGCAGTGAAGGTATCGTTACATTTCACGTAAAAGGGACTGGTTTACACTGTTTAAGTATTGAGCGTGACCTAATGAAAAAATTCCACTTAAAAGATGCTTTCATAATCCCTACTCCAATAGACAATTATCACACTTCTCTCGGAAAAGCTGCTGCACAATATTTAGAAACTCAGCTCCAGCAAGGTGATTTACTCGGCATTGGATGGGGCGAAACGATTAGCAAAATGCTAGAAAACATTCATTTTGAAAGTTCTATTAATCTTTCAATCGTAACGCTAACTGGAGGAGTAAATCACTATCTCCCGAGAAAACAAAATTATTTTCACTACATGCAAGGCGATTTTCACATTATCCCTACCCCATTTCTAGCATCTACAACCGAAATGGCACAAAGTATTCTATCAGAACCGAGTGTAAAAGATATGCTTCATGTCGCTTCACTTGCTCATACAGCTGTTGTCGGTATTGGCGGACTATCTCAAGACGCTACGATTGTAAAAGAAGAAAAATTAACACTTCGTGAGATGACATATATTCGAAGTCAAAACGGAGCAGGCGATATTTTAGGGCAGTTTTATAATACGGATGGTGATTTATTAAACCTCCCGCATCATAATCGACTAATTGGTACGCCGCTCTCTATTCTACGCAAAATGAAGCATGTCGTTGGTGTTGCTGGAGGTACAGAAAAGATAGATGCAATTTTTGGTGCTTTAAAGGGGAGATTTATTCATACATTAATTACCGATGAGGAAACGGCCCTCTCCTTATTACGAAAGGATGGTGATTGTTAATGTCTCATTTATTAGCTTTTGATGCTGGTACAGGAAGCATTCGAGCTGTTCTTTTTGATTTATTAGGTAATCAAATTGCGGTTAGTCAAAAAGAATGGGTTCATAACACGGATCCTCGTTACCCAGGTTCTATGAATTTTGATGTAATAGAGAACTGGAAGCTAGTACAACAGTGCACGAAAGAAGTTTTACAAAGAAGTAATGTCTCTCCCTCTTCTATTCTAGCTATTAGCGCTACTAGTATGCGAGAAGGTTTTGTTTTATATGATAAAGGTGGGCAAGAGATTTGGGCATGTGCAAATGTTGATGGTCGCGCATCAGCTGAAGTTAGTGAACTAAAAGAAATTCGGTCACATCTTGAAGAAGATTTATATACAAGTTCTGGTCAAACTTTTTCATTAGGTGCTTTACCCCGCCTACTTTGGATTAAAAAACATGAACCAGACGTCTATAGCAACATTTATTCTTTTACGATGTTAAACGATTGGATTTTATATAAACTAAGCGGCGTGCTGCAAATCGATGCCTCAAATGGATGTACGTCCGGTATTTTTGACTTACAAAATAGAGTGTGGGACAACGATGTCGCCAAAGAATGCGGTCTAACTTTACCATTTTCACCAACAGTAAATGAAGCTGGTACAGTAATTGGCAATGTTACAAAAGAGTGTGCGGCATTAACTGGATTACGTGAAGGAATTCCTGTCGTTGCCGGGGGCGGAGATGCACAAATGGCATCACTTGGAACAGGAGTAGTTAGACCTAATCAAACATTAATATGCGGCGGTAGTTTTTGGCAACAAGAAGTGAATGTTACTGAGCCAATAACGGATCCAAATGCTTCCATTCGAGTAAATTGTCACGTCGTACCTAACCTATGGCAATATGAAACGATTGCCTTTTTCCCAGGCCTTGTTATGCGCTGGTTTCGAGACGCTTTTTGCCATGAGGAAAAGAAGATTGCTGACAAACTCGGTGTAGATACTTATGCATTATTAGAAGAACAAGCAAAAGACGTACCTGTCGGTTCACATGGCATTATCCCTACCTTTTCAAACGTTATGAACTACATTTCTTGGCGTCATGCCGCACCTTCTTTTCTAAATTTAAGTTTAGATGCTGACAAATGCGGTAAGAAAGAACTGTTCCGTGCTATTGAAGAAAATGCTGCCTTCGTTACACTTGGTAACTTAAAATTAATAGAAAATCTCACAGGTACATTTCCTTCTGAAGTTATTTTTGCTGGCGGTGCTGCTAAAGGAAAACTATGGCCACAAATTTTATCAGACGTACTCGGTATCCCTGTAAAAGTACCAGTTGTGAAAGAAGCAGCTGCTTTAGGAACTGCGATTGCTGCTGGAGTTGGCGCTGGCATATATTCATCTATGGAAGAAACTGCTGAACAGTTTGTACAGTGGGAGCATACATTCGAACCAATTACTGAAAATCATGAACTATATCAAGAATTCTATGAAACATGGAAAACTGTGTACGATAGTCAACTCTCTTTAGCGGATAAAGGGCTCACCTCACATATGTGGATTGCGCCTGGTGCACTGTAACACATTACATAAAGGAGTGAAATGTATGTTAAAAGCGAATGAAAATGATTTCTCCTATCGCTTCGGTGATAACGGGCCGAAATATTTAATACAAGGTCCGAATATTGATCTTGGCCTTGTTGTCATTCAGCCTGGGCAGGAGTTTCAAAACCACTATCATACAACTTGTGAGGAAGTCTTTTATGCTTT
>Ga0209130_1001600_pt1 | contig 14132 bp, 13 predicted proteins | sample AraplaMF_Cvi_mLB_FD_184264 | JGI IMG/M metagenome (GOLD analysis project Ga0209130, IMG submission 184264) | Arabidopsis root microbial communities from the University of North Carolina, USA - plate scrape MF_Cvi_mLB (SPAdes) (version 2) | ecosystem: Host-associated > Plants > Roots > Endosphere...
AAGATTTTGGTTGCCAAACACGTAAGAATAATGCAAGTGATACCATACTTACAACGGCTGCGAAAATATTAGTAAGTTCTGCACCTAAGAAGTAAGTTACAAGGAACTGAGTAATTGCGAAAGAAACACCACTTACAAGAATACCTTGCCAAGTTTCTTTAATACCTTTAATTCCATCGACCATTGAAACAAGTAAGAAAGGTAAAATAATGCTAATGAAAGGTAAAATAAGAACAGTTTGACGACCTATAGTTAATGCATCTAATTGAGTTAATTGTGCAGGTACTGTAACTGGAATACCCATAGCACCCATAGCACCACCAGCGATATTTGCTACTAAACAAATACCTGCTGCTTTTAATGGATTAAAGCCCATACCTACAAGTAGTGCAGCTGTAATAGCAACTGGAACACCTAGACCAGCTGCACCTTCTAAGAAAGCACCGAAAGAATAAGCGATTAACAACACTTGTAAACGTTGATCATTTGTAATGCTTGAAATACTATCACGAATTATGTTGAATTGCTCTGTTTTAACAGTTAATTTGTAAAGGAAAATTGCTGCGATAACGATAGTACAAATTGGATAAAATCCAGATAGAATACCGAATCCGGCAGATGCTACAGCTACTGTTGCTGGCATTTTATAAACGAATATAGCAAGAATAATAGCGACAATCACACTGTAAAGACCAGCGATGTAACTTTTCATTTTGAGTCCCATTAAACAAATGATGAAGCAGAAAATTGGAATTGCTGCGATTAGTGCAGATAACCAAATGTTGTTTAATGGGTCATAAATTTGTGTCCAAGTACTCATAATAATGACAACTCCTATCTATTTTATGTGAAACTATTCACATTGTTTGTGAAACTATTCACAATCAACTTACATGCTTAGTATATTCTCCTTCAACACTATTGTCAACGTGAAAAAGTATAATTATTCCATAATAGTATTAAAAGTAACATTTTGTTCATAAAGTAGACAAAAAGCGTAATCAAATTGATTTGAATACGCTTTTATAAATTATTTATATATTCTTTCATTTTTTCATATGTCATTGGTCCTACATGCTTATATTGAATGACACCGTTTGAATCGATGACAAAAGATGTTGGAATACTGATAATTTGATATGCGGCACTTGCCTGTCCTTTCTGATCTAATAGGACGGGGAAGGTATATTTGTTTTCTTCAAGAAATTGTTTTACATTGTTCGGGTCTTTTTCAGTAGCTGTCGCATTTACAGCAACAATTTCAATCCCCATATCTTTAGTATCATGATAAAACTTTTCCATATCAGGCATTTCTATTTTGCATGGACCACACCAGCTTGCCCAAAAATTCAATATTACTTTTTTTCCTTTATAGTCTGTAAGACGAACTTCTTGACCAGTGGTTGTTTCCAGAAGGAAATCGAGGGCAACATTGCCAACTTCAGTTCCAATGGGGATGTTTGATTTTGAAGCTATATCTTCTTTTTTGTCTAATAGGAAGTGATTGATAATAGTCCAGCCAACCGCAATGCTAAGTAACGCAATAATAAACCATTTTTTAATACTACATCCTCCTCCTTACTTAAATTTCCTTTTTTATCGTAACAAATTGGTTAAATATGGTCAAATTACTTTACGATAGGTTATCAATTATAGACGATATTTTACAATATCATTACTGTACATTTCAGTAAGGTGAAAATATAACAAAAAGCCTGATAAAACAACGTTTGTAAGCAAAGTATCGCTAGCCCTTTATTTTGCTTTTTCATTGTATCATATAGTATAATATTCAAAATCAGGAGAGATTTTTTCTTGAACTGTGTGCTGATAAAAGTCGGAAAATTTTCTCAGCATTATGGGTTGATAAAGTTATGTCGTAACAGGAAATATAAGAACAGATATATAAATAAATAAAAAGAAAATAAAAAATGAAAATGAGGGGAACTTTATGAACCAAAACCAATTTGACTGTCGTATTTCAGAAGAAGACGTACAGATGTTAAGAGCATTAGCTCATCCATTGCGTCTACGCTTAGTAATGGAACTAATGCAGCGTGGAACATGTAATGTAACACAATTACAAGAGGTATTAGAAATTCCACAATCAACTGTTTCACAGCATTTAACGAAATTAAAACAAAATAAAGTAGTACGCTTTGAGAGACGCGGGTTAGAAGTGTACTATCAAATTCATAATGATAAAGTAAGTGAAGTAGTAAAAACATTATTTTCTTAATTTTTGAATATTATGGAAAGGAGACGTATGGAATATACGTCTTTTTTTATTTGAAAAGGATGTAATAATAGGAAGATTTGAGAGCGTATATATTAACGCGTGAGAAAGAAACAAACTATCGGTTGAAGTGCTAAATTGTTGGAATATATTCTGAAGGGATATGAAAAGATAGAAAGGAGTGTTGTAAGCTAAAGGAGGAATAATATAATGGATGTACAACGTGTGAAACAGATATTATCTTCTTCAAGTAGAATTGATGTTACATATGAGGGAGTCCCCGTATGGATTGAGAGCTGTGATGAGCAGAAGGGGAGTGCTCAAGTGTATGACGTATCCAATCCAGGAGAGAGCGTTCACGTGGATGTGACGGCTTTAGAAGAGAGGTAATAGAAAAGACGCTTCTAATTGTAGAAGCGTCTTTTTTATTTGCTATTCCATCATATGTGCAATTTTCTTAGAGAACATAAGAAGTACTAATCCTAGCACGATTACGATAACACCGATGCTCGCGAATACTTCTAAATATCCTAAAGATTGAGTGAAAGCAGCTAATTGTCCTGCTAATAAGTTTGCACAGCCAGTACCAGCTAACCATACACCCATTAATAAAGATGCTAATTTAAGAGGAGCGATTGCACTTACCATAGATAATCCGATTGGTGATAAGAATAATTCACCGATTGTATGGAACATGTAAGTGAACACAATGAACAGTAAGTTTGCTTTCATTGTAATGTTACCTTCATCGCTACCAGTTTTTAAAACAGCTAAAGTTAGAACTAAATATCCAACTCCTAGTAAAATCATACCTAATGCCATTTTTGTTGGGATTTTTAAATCACCATTTTTTGTTTTTGAAAGTTTAATCCATAATGCAGAAACAGGTAATGCCAATAAGATAATGAACAATGGGTTTACAGATTGGAACCAAGGTGTTGGAATTGTAAATCCACCAATTGTACGATCTACGAATTTATCTGTATAAAGTGTTAAAGAACTACCAGCTTGTTCAAATCCTGCCCAGAAGAATACAACGAAACAAGTTAAAATTAAAATTGCAACTGTACGTTTTTTCTCTTGTGTTGTTAAAGGTTTTTTCTCAATTACTTTTGCATTGTTTTCTTTAGATTGTTTTCCGACAACAGTTGTTCCAATAGATCCTAAGTAACGAGGTGCTAATGTGTTAAATGCAATCTGACCAATGATCATACCGATACAAGCTGTTAAGAATCCGTATTTATAATCTGCGAAATAACCGCAAATGAATGGAGCGATAAAAGCTCCTAAGTTAATTCCCATGTAGAAGATAGTGAAGGCACTATCACGACGAGAATCATTTTCGCTATATAATTGACCTAATAAAGTCGAAATATTTGGTTTGAAGAATCCATTACCAATAACTAATAATCCTAACCCTAAGAATAGTCCAGTTTTAGTGTTCATTGAAAAGAGTACAAAGTTACCAAGTGCCATGATGACACCACCGATGGTAATGGCGTGTCGTTTCGTAATGAAATGGTCAGTTAGCCAACCACCAATAATCGGTGTGAAATATACGAACATTGTGAAAAGACCGTAAATTTGCACAGCAACTGCTTTATCAAATCCTAAACCGCCGCTTACTAAGCTCGTTGTTAAATAAAGAACTAATAAGCCACGCATTCCGTAATAACTAAATCTTTCCCATGCCTCTGTAAAGAACAACAAATATAATCCTGGTGGATGTTTTTTTGGTGATTGTTGTTCTCCAGCTTTGTCTAATTTTAAAGCTGCATCCATGTTTGTTTCCCCCTAATCCTGTATAACGGATATTTATGTAATTATTTTAATTCACAAAATATTTAGAAGTCAATAGAATTATATGGAAATAGAAAGAAAATTTCTGAAATAATTCATTTTTTCTTCAACCGTTATTGTATTTTTCCCTGAAAACGAGATAATAAGCGTTTTCAAATGTAGTAATTGAATTCTAAAAGAAAGTAAAATAGTGATTAATCAGAAAATTTAGATTAAAATATCTATTCTGATATAGAGAAAAAACACTGTATTTACTTTTATAATATAACATATTGGGAATAAAAATACAAAATGAAATAATGTGACACTTCAGTGAAATGAAAAAACCAGCTCCATAAAAGAGGGCGCTGGTTTTTTATTATTTAATAAAGCGTTTTTCAATGTCGTCTAGCATTAAGTTCGCAGCCATTACACCGCCAGCTGTATTCCAAATTACATCGTCAACTTTGTATGCTTTTCCATTTTTTACTGCATTTAAGTTTTTAAATAGAGGATCGTTTATATATTCCTTTTCTAGTTCAGAGCCTTTTTTCTCGTTTCCTTTATCGAATGTGAAGTAGAATAATACATCACCATCCATTGCAGAAATACGCTCTTTAGATACGTTACGCTCTGCAAAATCATTTTTGTTTTGGTCTCCAGGACGTTTAAATCCAAGTTCTTTTAAAATAACACCAGAGAATGTATCACCATGATAAATACGAACGTCACCAGGCATAAAGCGTACCATAGAAATTTCTTGATTTACTTTATCGCCGAGTTTGCCTTTTAAATCTTTCATACGTGCTTCGTAATCAGCTAAGACCTTTTGACCTTCTTTTTCTTTATTTAATGCTTTCGCATAAAATTTGAAGTTATCTTTCCATTCACCGCGTAATGTTTCTGAGAAAACAGTAGGTGCGATTGCTTTTAGTTGCTCATACACTTTTTCGTGACGCATTTTATTACCGATAATTAAGTCTGGTTTTAAAGAAGCAATCGTTTCAACGTTAACTTGTCCTTCATCACCGACAACTTTTACATCTTTCATTTCATCCTTAATATGTGGATACCATGGATCTCCAGTCCAAGACTTTACAGCCCCAACTGGTTTTACACCTAACTCAAGTAAGGCTTCAGTTCCTTCATTTGTTAAAATAACTACACGTTTTGGGTTTGCTGGAACTTCTGTTTTACCCATTGCATGTTCAACCGTAATCATTTCTTTTTTATTATCTCCTTTTGTAGACTCTTCTTTGTTATTTGATTTTCCACAAGCGCTTAAAAGAAGTGAAAAAGTTAGTAGAAATACAAATACTGTGAACGATTTCTTTTGCATGAAATTCATTATGTACCCCCTACAGGTTGAGAATATTTTTCAATAGCAAGCATGATATTAATACTTCGTGGTCCAATTGTCAATGAAAATAATTCTCATTATCGTTGACAATGAGAATTAAGTTGAAATACACTTACAACGTATCATTATACATTGAAGGGGAAACGCTGCATGTTATTAAAAACAAATCAAGCAAAATGGATTGGATTATTTGTTGGAATCATTGCAGTCGCTATTTGTATTTGGGGAAGTATTATTTTTGGATATACAAATACGAGTTGGAAATTAGCGTTGGATGCTTTTTTCCATTTTAATGGTTCAAATGAGCATATTATTATTCAAAATGTGCGCCTACCAAGGGCACTAATTGCAGCCAGTGTTGGTGCTAGTTTAGCCATAGCGGGTTGTTTGATGCAAACTTTAACAAAGAACCCACTTGCTTCTCCAGATTTTATTGGATTAAATTCAGGTGCTGCGTTCTTTATAGTTGTAGCAATTGTACTCTTTTCCGTGACATCATTATCAGCTTTCACATGGATTTCCTTTTTAGGAGCGGCAGTTGCAGCAGTACTTGTATTTGCCTCTAGCTCTTTAGGAAAAGAAGGGACAACGCCTCTTAAGTTAACGTTAGCAGGTGTCGCGATAAGTGCGTTGTTTTCATCATTAACACAAGGGTTACTTGTTTTAAATGAAAAAGCATTTGAAGAAGTGTTATTTTGGCTTGCCGGATCTGTGCAAGGAAGAAAGTTAGAGATTTTACAATCTGTATTCCCGTATTTATTAATAGGCTGGATTGCATCTCTTATGATGGCAGGGAAAGTAAATACATTAATGATGGGGGAAGACGTTGCAAAAGGACTTGGACAACGAACAATTTTAATGAAATCATTCGTACTACTTATTATTGTACTACTGTCTGGTGGTTCAGTTGCGGTCGCTGGTCCAATTGGATTTATTGGTATTGTTACTCCGTATTTTGCCAGATTCCTTGTTGGAGTAGATCACAGGTGGAGAGTACCGTATAGCGGCTTGTTAGGTGCAATACTATTACTCTTAGCTGATATAGCAGCTAGATATGTCATTATGCCACAAGAAGTACCAGTAGGGGTTATGACAGCATTTATCGGGGCCCCATTCTTTATTTATATTGCACGTAAGAGAGGGCTTAGCAAATGAAGAAGTACATTCCGTTTCGTATAGGAAAAGGTGGGCTCTCGTTTTTAATGTATAAACGAGTTGTTCTAGTCTTACTTAGTTTACTAGTTGTTTTAATAGGATTATTTTTTGCGAGCGCAGGTATGGGAGATATGAAAATTGCTCCTTATGATGTATGGCAAGCAATTACCGGAAATGGTGATGCGATGTCAAATATGGTTGTAAATAAATTTCGTATGCCGCGAATTTTAATTGCAATCCTTGTAGGAATAGCACTTGCTGTAGCGGGGTGTATTTTACAAGGGCTCGTTCGAAATCCACTGGCTTCTCCTGATATCATCGGGATTACGGGTGGGGCAAGTGTTGCAGTTGTACTATTTTTAGCTATATTTAGTGATAAAAATAATGCGCTAACAGTAAGCATTCATTATATGCCACTCGCAGCTTTTGCTGGTGCAACGATTGTAGCGTTATTTGTATATTTATTTGCATGGAGAAATGACGGGTTATCACCGATTAGTCTTGTTTTAATTGGTGTTGGATTTTGGGCGTTAACGAAAGCGGCAACAACTTTATTTATGTTGTTAGCACCAATTTATCAAGCGAGTCAAGCAAATGTATGGATTACAGGTACTGTTTACGGCTCTTCGTGGCAAAACGTTATGATACTTGCGCCGTGGGTTCTTATTTTAACGGTAATATCATTTATAGCGGCTAGACATTTAAATGCTCAAGAGTTAGGGGATGATATTGCGGTAGGACTGGGTGTTCCTTTAACGAAGTCACGCGTATTCATGTTATTACTTAGTACAGCTTTAATTGGTGGCGCGGTTGCCTTTGCAGGAGGAATTGGATTTGTCGGTTTAATGGCACCTCATATTTCGCGAAGATTAGTTGGTTCTTTATACGGTGCATTACTCCCAGTTGCAGCTATTGTCGGTGCAATTTTAGTACTTGCTGCAGATTTAATTGGGCGTACAGTTTTCGCGCCACTCGAAATTCCAGCAGGGGTATTTACATCAGCAATTGGTGCACCTTATTTTATTTATTTACTTTATAAAAGTCGGAATTCATAAAGGGAGATGAATATGCAAAAAGCATTGGAGACGAAACGCTTAACGTTGTCTTATGGTGAAACAATCATTATTGATGAGCTGAATTTAGAAATTCCAAAAGGGGAAATTACAATCTTCATCGGTTCTAACGGTTGTGGGAAATCAACTTTATTACGTTCACTAGCTAGATTATTAAAGCCAGCATCCGGTGATATTTTATTAGATAATCAAGCGATTCAAAGTATGCAAACGAAGCAAATTGCTCGCCAAATGGCGATTTTACCGCAAGGACCACAAGCTCCAGAAGGACTTACAGTATTGCAACTTGTAAAGCAAGGACGTTATCCATATCAAACATGGCTGAAGCAATGGTCCGAAAAAGATGAGGAAATGGTACAAAAAGCGCTTGCTGCAACGGGTATGACAGAATTTGCTGAGCGTGATGTTCATGCCCTTTCAGGTGGACAACGTCAACGTGCTTGGATTGCAATGACGCTTGCACAAGATACAGATATTATTTTACTTGATGAGCCGACTACATATTTAGATATGACGCACCAAATTGAAGTGTTAGATTTATTATTCGAATTAAATGAAACAGAGCAAAGAACGATTGTTATGGTATTGCACGATTTGAATCTGGCATGCCGTTATGCAGACAACATTGTAGCTATTCAAGATAAACAAATATATGCGCAAGGTAAACCAGAAGAAGTTATTGACCAGAAGTTAGTTCAGGATGTATTCCGTATGGAGTGTCAGATAAGCGCTGATCCGTTATTTGGGACACCGCTCTGTATCCCGCATGGAAGAGGAAGACGTGTACTTAAAGATGCTGTTCAGGCGATGAGGTAACGAAAAAAGACGATGAAGATTCATCGTCTTTTTTATTTTTGGCAAGAAAATAATAGAAAAAGGGGAATACGTAAACGGCGTTCATATTCTTCCGCGCTTTGAAAATAGGTTTGATTTGGTGTAGCTTCTTTTAAGTGTGTAATTGTAAATCCGGATTGTTGTAATAATGTGAAATACCCTTCTGTTGTACGATGATATTTAATAACCTCTTGATCAATCCATGGCTCAACACGTTTTCCTGTTTTGAAGTAATCATCAACGAGCCAGCTCGTTCGCTTGCTGCTTGTTTGCAAGCTTTCAAATGAAGATGTAATAACGGGATGTTGAACACTAAAGGTAAAAATGCCGTTCGGTTTTAAGGTTTGGTATACATTTTGAAAAATAGTATCAAGATGCTCAATATAGTGTAAGGCGAGTCTAGATGTTACTAAATCAAAAGTAGAAGGAGGGTAGGTATAGTCTTTGAGGTTTACAAAATGGACAGTACCATTTTTATTTTCTAGGTGCTTACTAGCTTTTTCATACATGCGCTTGGAGCCTTCAATCCCAGTGTAAAAGTGGCAACCATTTTCTAATAATTCTTCGCCAAACTTAGCATCACCACAACCTAAATCGAGAATTTGTTTTCCTTTTACATCGCCAATGAGCTGAAAGAATGCTGGCTTCTCAATCGATTCATTCGGGCTATTTTCGCGGTATCTTCGTTTCATATATTGCTCAAAAAACGCTTCGTTATTATATACATCAGATTCTGTAAATGCCATGTTTGAACCCCTCCTGAATATTTTTTTTATTCTATCAAATATGAAAAGTAAAAGATAGATTTCTTGTAATGAATCATATATAATCTAAAATTGTAAGCGGTTACTTTAAACTATTTTTCTATAATAAATTCTGAAAACATGTTAAGCTAGTAGAGGGATTATTGGAATTATTGAGATATTAATCCGCTTACATGAACGATGGGAGGCTTCACGATGTCTAGTAAAACACTTGCGAAATTTTTAGAAGAGAATTTAGAGGATTTAAAATCAAAGGGGCTTTATAACGTAATTGATCCGCTTGAGAGTTCAAATGGACCGATCATTACAATTGGCGGAAAAGAATATATTAACTTATCTTCAAACAACTATCTTGGATTAGCAACAGATAGCCGTTTGCAAGAAGCAGCAATTGGTGCCATTCATAAGTACGGCGTTGGAGCAGGAGCTGTTCGTACAATTAACGGTACTTTAGATTTGCATATAAAATTGGAAGAAACAATTGCAAAGTTTAAACATACAGAAGCAGCAATTGCTTATCAATCAGGATTTAACTGTAATATGGCAGCGATTTCAGCCGTTATGGATAAAAATGATGCGATTCTTTCAGATGAATTAAACCACGCATCTATTATTGATGGTAGTCGTTTATCAAGAGCGAAAATTATTGTTTACAAACATTCTGATATGGAAGATTTACGCCAAAAAGCAATCGCGGCGAAAGAGTCAGGTCTTTACAATAAATTAATGGTTATTACAGACGGTGTTTTCTCAATGGATGGAGATATTGCAAAATTACCAGAAATTGTTGAAATTGCAGAAGAGCTGGATTTAATGACATACGTAGACGATGCACATGGTTCAGGTGTACTTGGAAAAGGTGCAGGAACTGTGAAGCACTTCGGTCTGTCTGATAAAGTTGATTTCCAAATTGGTACATTATCAAAAGCAATTGGGGTAATTGGTGGATATGTAGCAGGGAAACAAAACTTAATTGATTGGTTAAAAGTTCGTTCACGTCCATTCTTATTCTCTACAGCTTTAACACCAGCTGATGCAGCAGCTTGCATGAGATCAATTGAAATCTTAATGGAAAGCACAGAATTACATGATCGCCTATGGGAAAATGGTCGCTATTTAAAACAAGGGTTAAAAGAACTTGGCTTTAACATCGGAGAAAGTGAAACGCCAATTACACCTTGTATCATTGGTGATGAAGTATTAACACAAGAATTTAGTAAACGTCTAAATGAAGTAGGCGTATATGCAAAATCTATCGTGTTCCCAACTGTAGCAAAAGGAACGGGTCGCGTTCGTAATATGCCTACAGCAGCTCATACGAAAGAAATGTTAGATGAAGCAATTCGTAAGTATGAAAAAGTAGGGAAAGAAATGGGTATCATTTAAGTAACGACATCTTTTGAATAGCTTGCAAATGAGGAGTGGGAAAAATGAAAAAAATTCTAGTAACCGGTTCTTTAGGGCAAATTGGTTCTGAACTAGTAATGAAACTTCGTGATGTATACGGTGCATCGAACGTTATTGCAACAGATATTCGTGAAACAGATAGTGAAGTAGTAACGTCTGGTCCATTTGAAACGTTAGATGTAACAGATGGGCAAAAACTACATGATATTGCAAAGCGTAATGAAGTAGATACAATTATTCATTTAGCAGCTTTACTTTCAGCAACAGCAGAAAAAAATCCGTTATTTGCTTGGAATTTAAATATGGGTGGACTTGTAAATGCATTAGAAGCAGCTCGTGAATTAAACTGTAAGTTTTTCACGCCAAGTTCTATCGGTGCATTCGGTCCATCAACGCCAAAAGATAATACGCCACAAGATACAATTCAGCGTCCTACTACGATGTATGGGGTAAACAAAGTAGCAGGGGAATTACTATGTGATTATTATCATCAAAAGTTTGGCGTTGATACGCGCGGTGTACGTTTCCCTGGTTTAATTTCTTACGTAGCTCCTCCAGGAGGCGGAACAACTGACTATGCAGTTGAAATTTATTATGAGGCGATTAAAAAAGGCACATACACCTCATACATTGCAGAAGGAACATACATGGATATGATGTATATGCCAGATGCTTTACAAGCGATCATTTCATTAATGGAAGCTGATCCAAGTAAACTTGTGCATAGAAATGCGTTCAACATTACAGCAATGAGCTTCGAGCCAGAGCAAATTGCAGCATCAATTCGTAAACACATTCCGAACTTTACAATGGATTACGCAGTAGATCCAGCTCGTCAAACAATCGCTGATAGCTGGCCAAACTCTATTGATGCAACAGCAGCAATGAAAGAGTGGGGCTTTAAAGCAGAATACGATTTAGACAAAATGACAACTGACATGCTGGCTAAGTTAAAAAAAAAGCTCACAGCTGAGTTAGTAATGAATTAATAGGAAGAGCCGATTCTTAGGAATTGGCTCTTCCTTCTTTTTAAGAGGGAGAAGAATAACATGCAAAGAGTTGACGTCGTATATGCACTAATACATGACGAAGAAGCCGATAAAATATTAATGGTACATAATGTAGAACAAAACGTTTGGTCACTGCCGGGCGGGGCTGTTGAAAAGGGTGAAACGTTAGAGGAAGCTCTAGTAAGGGAAGTAAAAGAAGAGACAGGTTTAACTGCTATGGCAGGTGGACTTGTTGCGATCAATGAAAAATTCTTTGAAGAATCCGGGAATCATGCGCTACTTTTTACATTCCGAGCAAATGTAGTAACAGGTGAACTTGTTGCAGAAGATGAAGGAGAAATTTCTGCAATAGAGTGGGTGGATCGAACAATCGCAAATGAACGATTCCCATTCTACGATGGAGGATTCGAGGCATTACTAGAAGTAGCCATTCCATACAAGTTTCAACCAGAAACAAAGTAATTGAACGAAAAAAAGGAGCCAAAAGGCTCCTTTTTTCTATTCAATCGTCTTCAGTAATAGCTTTTTCAGTAGTGGTTTAATCTTCAATCTTAAATCTTCAGCGTGATTTGCAACTAAGAAGTGATGGTTATAAATGTTCTTCATTAATTGATAAGTTGCTTCTTTCGCTTCGCCTTCTTCGATGAAGATTCCGATTACTTCCATACCACTTTTACGAGCAAGTTTGACAGCTTCATGCGTATCTAAAATACCGTCTTGTTGATAGTCTAGCGCAGAAGGCTCACCGTCTGTAAAGACAAGTAAGAATTTATGCTTTTCTGGTCTTTTCGCAAGCTTTTCAGAAACGATACGAATAATATATCCGTCACGGTTATCTTCTTCTTCGCGAAGCTGCATAATTTCAGGACCTACGTTTGGTAAAGTTGAGTTTTTATACGTCACAACTTCATGGATAACGTTCGGCTTATCTTCAGGTTTAGCACTAGAAGCATCTTCCCAAAATCCGCTAATAGCGTGCGGGATTTTTAAAGATTTTAAAGCTTCATGGAATAGGACCACACTCTTTTTCGTTTCTTCCATTTTGTTATACATAGAACCAGAGCAGTCCACTAGTAGTTGGAATGCAACATCGAGCTCTTGTGATTCTTGCCCTTTTTTATAAAACATGCGTGGTTGCTTCTCAGTATAAATACGAAGGAATTTCTTACGAAGTCTTCCGTAATATTTATCACTATTTGCATTCGTTTTATTTTCAATTGTTTTTTCGATAATTTTCTTTAATTCTTTTACATCTTTATTAACGACTGACTTGATAGCTTGGTAATCTTTTTTCTCATCGGTATTTGTTTTGCGAGCTTCTTTAAAGGTATGAGAGGCACCTACATTATACTTACCGTATGCACCCTCGTTTTGGCTAGAAGCGTGTGAAGCTCTTGCTTCTTCTGTATCAGAGCCATCAAAGTTGGATTGTGTACTCTTTTGAGAAGTACCTTGTACAGAGCCAAGTGCTTGATCGCCATCTTCTGATTCACGAGCAGTATCGCCCATCATGTTTGTTTTTGTTCCGCTTTCTAATTCAAAGCGTAAAAAGTTCTCGTTTTCGTTATTTTTATTTTCACGATGCCATGTGGAGAAACTTTCATCCATTTTGTTTTTATTTTCATCGTCATCTATGAGTTGCGTATCATCATTTGCTAAATCTTCAACGCGACAGTTCTTTTCGTCTGCAATGACAGATAAATAAAGCGGAGCATGTCCGAAATAATTATTAAGCATATCACTTTCAAGAAGTTCCTCTAAGCGATAGCGAATCTTCTCAACGATATACATAATATCTTCCGTATTACGAGATTGGAATGTTTCATGCAAAATTGCTTCAATTTGCTCGAAATATTCATTATTAAACATTTCATATTTATCACTCGTTAATGAAAGATAGCATAGACAAAATAGACGATCACCGTGATAGTTACGAACACGATTTATTTCATTTTGTGAGCCAAAGTAATTGCGATACATTTCTTTTCGGCGTTTGAAAATATGTTTTGTGCCAGGTCGTAAATTTTTGACGATTTCCTCAACACGTAAATCTTCTAATAGAACAAATAATTGTGTTAAAAACTTTTTTAGAGGCGATTCTTGTAATTCAATCGCATAAGAACGAATTAAAGTCATGTCCGAGTAATGTTTATTGCCAAGTGCTTTCAAAAACACTTCGCTTTTTAATCCGATTACTGTATCCTCTTCTTTTCGATCATCCCAAAAGTGACTAATGACAACCTTTTTTTCAATTTCGTCGTAGTATGCTTTATAGCCATACTCAAGATAGGCATCGTCTTCTTTTAGAAGAGCATACATTAAGTTTTCCATTTGTAGAAACAGCGACGCATCAATTTTTTTGTCACTAAAAATTTGTCTCATGAATTATCCCTCAAAGAAATAACTTTCTGCTAATTCACGGACAGTCATTTGTTCTGTTTCATCGTTTAATTTTGCGATAATGCTACGTTCAATTGCACGCATAACAGGAATATATACACCTAAATCACATGC